>Ga0214927_100138_pt1 | contig 37505 bp, 27 predicted proteins | sample Stichaenrichm16X_FD_168612 | JGI IMG/M metagenome (GOLD analysis project Ga0214927, IMG submission 168612) | Xylose enriched microbial communities from anaerobic bioreactor in Madison, Wisconsin, United States - 16X | ecosystem: Engineered > Bioreactor > Anaerobic > Unclassified | place: USA... | reverse complement strand
GTGGTCTGGTATCGTGACGTGAAGCCGAAGAAGTCGCTCGGCTGGAGGACGACGGCGGAGTACAGGAGGGACCTGGGCTACGGCTACACGCTGGCGGCCTAGGTCCGGAAAATCGTCCGGGGTCCCAATGGCAGCTGCTTCCCGATATGAGCACTCACGTCGGGAAGCAGCTGCCATTATTGCAAGGTTGATAGAGATCCAACTGGGGAAACGCGAAGTCGACGCACTGCGGCGGCTGCCACTGCCAGGGAAAGCGCACACGTCAGGAGTTTGCTGCCAGCGGGCCCTTCCCGGAAGGCGCCCAATCCGCGGTGTGGCGCTCTCGCAAAGGGGGTCCCTCATGAGGGGACTACGGTGGCCTTCCGCGCGTGGAGGGGGAGGGTCGACTGGTCCGGGCGAGGGGCGACCCACCCCATTCTTAGCCATTGATTCCCCGCCGGGATAGTCGCTACATGGAGCCCGGGCGGCGGGACGCTGGGTGAGACACGCAGCACATCGGAAACCCCGCCGCCAGAGCCTGCGCGGCAGGTGGTCCCGAAGGTCAGGAACGGAGCAGGCCCTTCCCCGCGGACAGTAACCCCGCAGGGGTGACCGGTCTCTTCCCCTCTCTGAACTCCAATGCCCCTCCGACCGGCGATTGGCTTTGGGCCAAAGGCTCGCCCCCAAGTGAATTGGTTGAGAATGGCCACGGAGGAGCTGGGAGCATGCGTCGAGGCTACGGCTCAAAAGCCCGGCTGCCATGCGCGCGCCGTACGACGACAGGGCGGACGGCCCTCTCCCCTTCTTCGATCTTGAGGGGTCGCGACGTGTCAGCCCACCAGGCGGACGGCTTGGTACCAGGCCCCAAATGGTGGTGACGAGGGTCGCCGATCCGCTCGGCGCCACAGGGCCCCTATGTCACCCCGTTGCCCTCCCGGGCGCACAGCGCCCTGTGGCGCAGGACCGGGATGCCCAGAACCAGGGCAACGACGGCCAGGCTGAACCCGAGGAGGAAGAGCGTCCACGCGCGCTCCTCTCCCAGCCCCATCACGATGCAGGCAAAGCTCACCAGGTAGGTTGCCACGACGACGATGGGCAGGCCGACCTCCCACAGCCAGGAGGCCACCGCCGAAGCCGCGGAGGGACGTCCCTCTCCCCCCGGCAGCGCCAACCCCCGCAAGCCCATCGCGCGGATGCCCTCCGGAGATGCCCGAACGACCGGAAAGAGCGATGGTAGTCATGGTTGCCACCCCCATGGGAAGACTCTGACCAACTACCACCTAGTTTGTATCCGAGCAGTTCATGGCCGAAATACGCGACGGCAATGAATCTGTAAGCCGTCGCGGCGGCGGGAGGCGGGCATCACGCCCATCCCCCGCCGCCACGCAAGCCACTTATGCGGAGTGGACCGCCTCCGCCATCGAGCGCACGTACTCCTCGACGTAGGGGACGCACCCCTCGCCATGCTCCGCGACGATGCGGACGATGGCCGAGCCCACGATGGCACCGTCCGAGACCGCCGCCATCCGCGCCGCCTGCTCGGGCGTGCTGATGCCAAACCCAACCGCGACGGGGATGCTGGAGGCCTCGCGGACGAGCTCGACCATGCCGGCGATGTCCGTCGTGATCTTGGAGCGCACGCCGGTGACGCCGAGCGAGCTCACGCAGTACACGAACCCCTGCGCCTCGCGCGCGATGCTGCGGACGCGCTCGTGGGAGGTGGGGGCGATGAGGCTCACAAGCTCCAGGCCCTCCGCGGCCAGGGGCTCGGAGAACTCGGCCTTCTCCTCGAAGGGGACGTCCGGGAGGATGACGCCCTGGACCCCCGCCTTGGCGGCGTTTGCGGCAAAGCGCTCGGTGCCATAGCCAAAGACCACGTTGGCGTAGGTCATGAACACCAGGGGCACTGTGAGACCCCTGCCACGCACGCGCTCGACCATCGCAAAGATGGAGTCGGTGGTGACGCCACCCGAGAGCGCGCGGATGTTGGCCTCCTGGATGACGGGGCCCTCCGCCGTGGGGTCGCTGAACGGGATGCCCAGCTCGATGAGGTCGGCACCGGCCCGCTGCATGGCGAGAAGCGCCTCCTCGGTGACGTCGAGCGAGGAGTCCCCGCAGGTGATGAACGGCACGAATGCCTTCTTGCGGCTCCCGTCCGCCGCGGTGAATGCGTCCTTGATGCTAGTCATGGAGGTCCTCTCCCCTGTAGCGGGCGATGGCCGCCACGTCCTTGTCGCCACGCCCGGACAGCGTGACGATGATGATCTGGTCCTTGTCCATGGTCGGCGCGAGCTTCATGGCATACGCCACGGCGTGCGCGCTCTCGATTGCGGGGATGACGCCCTCCTGCCTGGACAGGTACTCGAAGGCGTCCACCGCCTCGTCGTCGGTGATGCCCACGTACTCCGCGCGGCCCGTGTCGTGCAGCATGGCGTGCTCGGGGCCGACGCCCGGGTAGTCGAGGCCGGCGCTGATGGAGTAGACGGGCGCGATCTGGCCGTACTCATCCTGGCAGAAGTAGCTCTTCATGCCGTGGAAGATGCCCACGCGACCGGTCTCGATGGTTGCGGCGGTCTCCTTGGTGTCGATCCCCCGCCCGGCCGCCTCGCATCCGATGAGACGAACGTCCTCGTCGGGGATGAAGTGGTAGAAGCTGCCCATGGCGTTGGAGCCGCCGCCCACGCAGGCGATGACCGCGTCCGGGAGCCTGCCCTCCGCCTCGAGGATCTGCGCGCGCGCCTCGCGGCTGATCACAGCCTGGAAGTCGCGGACAATCATGGGGAACGGGTGCGGGCCCATGGTGGAGCCGATGAGGTAGTGGGTGTCGTCGATGCGGCTGGTCCACTCGCGCATGGCCTCGGACACCGCGTCCTTGAGGGTGCCGGTGCCGGACGACACGCCGCGCACCTCCGCGCCCAGCAGGCGCATGCGGTACACGTTGAGCGCCTGGCGCTCCATGTCCTTCACGCCCATGTACACCACGCACTCCATGCCGAGGAGCGCCGCGACGGTGGCGGTCGCCACGCCGTGCTGGCCGGCGCCCGTCTCGGCAATCAGGCGGGTCTTGCCCATGTACTTGGCGAGAAGCGCCTGGCCAAGCGCGTTGTTGATCTTGTGGGCGCCGGTGTGGTTGAGGTCCTCTCGCTTGAGGTACACCTTTGCGCCGCCCAGGTCCCTCGTCATGTTCTTGGCGAAGTAGAGCAGGGAGGGACGGTTTGCGTAGTTGTTGAGCAGGTCGGTGAGCTCGGCGTTAAACGTGGGATCGTCCTTGTACCGGTCGTAGGCTTCCTCGAGCTCGATCACGGCGTTCATGAGGGTCTCAGGAATGTACTGTCCCCCGTGAATCCCGAACCGACCCCGAGAGGTCGCGGAGTTGCTCATCTCTTCCCCTAACTGCGGCCACGGCCGCTCGCATCTTCCCGGGGTCCTTGAGCCGGTCGGTCTCGATGCCCGAGCTCATGTCCACGCCCCAGGGGTGGAACCTGTCTATTGCCTCGCCCACGTTCTGCGGGTCGAGGCCTCCCGCCAGGATGAAGGGCCGCTCGACGCCCCGGATGAGGGACCAGTCGAAGGCCTTTCCCGAGCCTGCGCCACCGTCCAGGAGGACGATGTCGGCCTTTGACTCGTTCGCGCGGCGCACGTCGTCGGGCGTGCGAACGCGAATTGCCTGGCAGATGGGTATGTCAACGAGCTCGCGAAGGAACACGATGTAGGGGTTTCCCTCGTTGCCGTGCAGCTGGACCATGTCCAGCACCGTGTCGGCCAGCTCGGAGACCAGTCCGAGCGGCTCGTCCACGAAGACCCCAACGGCGGGGACCCGGGGATCGAGCCTGTCGACCAGCTGCTGGAGCCGGTCGCGGTCGACGTGCCTGTGCGAGCTCGGGTAGTCCACGATGAAGCCGCAGAGGTCCGGGAGCACCTCGTTCACCACGTCTATGTCCTGCTCGCGGAACATCCCGCAGAGCTTGACGTGCGTACGCTCGCTCCCCTCGTCCAGGAGCTCTCGCATCCTGACGGTGGACATGCGACGGTTGTTCATCACGGAACCTCTCCCCTCAGCTCGGCAAGTGCGGCAGCCTTGTCATTCTGGCGCATGAGGGTCTCTCCAACGAGCACCGCATCGACGCCCGCATCATATAGGCGGCGAATGTCACTGGCGTCCCTCACGCCGCTCTCCGAGACGAAGAGGCGCTCGGGCCCAACGAGAGGACGCAGGCGGATGCTGTTGCCAAAGTCGACCTCGAACGTCCGGAGGTCACGGTTGTTGACGCCCACCACGCGTGCGCCGGCGGCGAGGGCGCGGGGGACCTCCTCCGGGGCATACGCCTCCACCAGCGCGGAGAGCCCCAGCTCGTGGGCGAGCGAGACGTAGCGTGCCAGCTGCTCGTCGGTGAGGATGGAGCAGATGAGGAGAACCGCCTGCGCGCCAAGGACCTTTGCCTGGTAGACCATGTACTCGTCCACCACGAAGTCCTTGCGCAGGACCGGGATCGAAACGGCGTCGGCGATGGCGGAGAGGTACTCGTCCCTCCCCTGGAACCAGAACGGCTCGGTAAGGCAGCTGATCGCCGCCGCGCCCGCCGCCTCGTACTCGCGGGCGATGGCAACGGGGTCGAAGTCCTCCGCGATGACCCCCTTTGAGGGGGATGCCTTCTTGCACTCGCAGATGAACGACATGCCGGGCGCCCAGAGCGCGCGCTCAAACGGGAAGCGGAACGAGCCGTCGCTCCCGAGCTCCCTCTCGGCAAGCCCGCGCGCCTCGCCGGCGACCTGGTCGAGGGGCCGCTCCTCCCGCTCCCGGGCGACGCGCTCGCGGGTGCGCTCCGCGATGGTCTGGAGGATGTTCCCGTGCTCCCCCATCAGCGGTTGCTCTCTTCCACGAACGCGTCCAGGGTGCGGAGCGCGGAGCCGTCGTCCACCGCCACGCCCGCCTTGGCGACGCCCTCGCCGATGGAGTCGGCGATGCCGCTCACGTAGAGGGCCGCGCCCGCGTTGAGGACGGCGGCGTCGCGCTTGGGCCCGCGGTCCTCTCCGGAAAGGATGGAGCGCACGGTGGCGGCGTTCTCCTCGGGGGTGCCACCGAGCAGGTCCTGCTTGATGCAGCGGGAGAGGCCGAAGTCCTCGGGCGCGATGGTCAGGGTGCGATAGTAGCCGTCACGCAGCTCGCAGGCGCTCGTGGGGGCGGAGAGCGAGATCTCGTCCATGCGGTCCTGGCCATAGACCACGAGCGCGCGCCTCACGCCGAGGTTGGAGAGGACCTTGGCGATGGGCTCCACGAGGTACTCGTCGTACACGCCCAGGAGGAAGAAGGCGGGCTTGGCCGGGTTGGTGAGCGGGCCCAGGATGTTGAAGACGGTGCGGATGCCCAGCTCCTTGCGGATGGGGCCGACGTAGCGCATCGCGCTGTGGTACCGCTGAGCAAAGAGGAACGCCATGCCGCAGGAGTCGAGCTCGGAGCGGACCTTGTCCGGGTCCTGGTCAAGGTTGACGCCCAGCGCCTCCAGGCAGTCGGCGGTGCCGCACTTGGAGCTTGCGGCGCGGTTGCCGTGCTTGGTGACCTTGGCGCCCGCACCGGCGCAGATGAGCGCCGCGGTGGTGGAGATGTTGAAGGTGTTGGAGCGGTCCCCGCCCGTGCCCACGATCTCGAGCGTGTCGACGCCCGGGTGCTCGACCGGCGTCGCCAGCTCCCGCATGGCGGCGGCGCAGCCCGAGATCTCGTCGATCGTCTCGGCCTTGGTCGACTTGGTGGAGAGCGCCGCGAGGAATGCTGCGTTCTGGGTGGGGCTGGTCTCACCGCTCATGATCTCGCGCATGGTGGCGTAGGCCTCGTCGTAGGTGAGGTCCTCCTTGGACACGATCTTCTCGATTGCTTCCCTGATCATCCTGGTGTCTCCCTGTCACTTGAGAACTGACTTCGTCCGCTTCGCGCCTCGAGCCGGTGCCGCGCCCCTACAGGTCGCCCGACCGCCATCGGTCCACCACGTCGAGGAAGTTCCTCGCCATGGCCGAGCCCTCCGGGGTCATGACCGACTCGGGGTGGAACTGGACCCCAAAGGTCGGCGCGTCGACGTGCCGTACGGCCATGACCTCCCCGTCGTCCGTGGTCGCCGTCACGCGCAGGCACTGGGGCATCGATGCGGCGTCGGCGGCGAGCGAGTGGTAGCGCGCGACGGTGGTGGGCGACTCGATGCCACGGAACAGCTCGCAGCCCGGGTCGAGCGTCACCCGTGACGCCTTGCCGTGCATGATGGCCGAGGCATACGTGACCACGCCGCCAAACGCCTCCACGATCGCCTGGTGGCCCAGGCACACCCCCAGGATGGGGACCCTCCCGGTGAGGGAGCGGACCACGTCCTCGCAGATGCCCGCGTCGACGGGACGCCCCGGGCCCGGCGAGAGCACCACGGCGTCGGGCGAGAGGGCCTGGAGCTCCCCCACCGTGAGCCCGTCGTTGCGAATGACGCGGACGTCCGGCTCGATGGAGCCCAGGAGCTGGTACAGGTTGTAGGAGAAGCTGTCGTAGTTGTCGATGAGGCAGATCATCGGTCGATGCCCCCCTCCGAGGCCTCGATGGCGCGGACCACCGCGCGGGCCTTGTTGCGGCACTCCTCGAACTCGTGCTCGGGGATGCTGTCGGCGACGACGCCCGCGCCCGACTGCACGCAGACCTCCCCGTCCTTCTTGTAGGCCAGGCGGATGCCGATGCAGGTGTCCAGGTTGCCGGCAAAGTCCAGGTAGCCGATGGCTCCCCCGTAGATGCCGCGCTTGTAGCCCTCAAGGTCGCGGATGATCTGGCAGGCGCGGAGCTTGGGCGCGCCCGAGAGGGTGCCTGCAGGGAGGATGGAGACGACGGCGTCCACCGCGTCCCTGTCCTGGGCGATGCGGGCGCCCACCGTGGACCCAATGTGCATCACGTGGGAGAAGCGCAGGATCTTGTGGAACTCGTCCACGTGGACGCTCCCCAGCTCCGCCACGCGGCCGAGGTCGTTCCTCCCCAGGTCCACGAGCATGTTGTGCTCGGCAAGCTCCTTCTCGTCCGAGAGGAGCTCGCGCTCCAGGCGCTCGTCCTCCTCGGGCGTCGCGCCACGGGGGCGCGTGCCGGCGAGCGGGTAGGTGAAGAGGCGCCCATCGGTCAGGCGCGCCAGGGTCTCGGGGCTCGCGCCAGCCAGCTCCAGGTCGTCGCTCGTGAAGTAGAACATGTAGGGGCTGGGGTTCTCGGCCCTGAGCAGGCGGTAGGCGTCGAAGAGGCTGCCCGTCGCCGGCGCCGTGACGGGATCGCTCAGCACCACCTGGAAGATGTCGCCCTCGTGGATGTGGTGCTGCGCGGTGCGGACCATGTCGCAGTAGCGCTCGCGCGAGAAGCGGGGCTCGAGCGGAGCGGCGAGCCGGAGCGGCTCGAACTTGGCCGGCTCCCCATGGCGCAGGATGTCCTCCATGCGGTCGAGGCGCCTGCCCGCCTCGCGGTAGCCCTCCTCGAGGTCGCCCCGGGTGGGGACGCCCGTCACCAGGACCACGCGCTGACGGTACGAGTCGAAGGCGATCACGTCGTCAAAGAGCATGAGGTCCATGTCGAGGAAGTCCGCGTGCCCCATGTCGCCGCCGCGCAGCGTCGGCTCGCTGTACTTGAGGTAGTCGTAGGAGAAGTACCCCACCAGGCCACCGCAGAAGGGAGGGAAGTCGTCGAGCTGGGGGCTGCGGTGCGCCGCCAGCACCTTGCGGAGGAAGGCGCCCGGGTGGTCGACGCGGCTGGTCTCGACCTCCGGGGCCGTCGCCTCTCCCCCGCCCATGGCCGGCCTGCCGAGGTTCCTTCGGACCCTCAGCTCGCCGTCCAGGCAGGTGACCTCCATGCTGGGGTCAAGGCCCAGGAACGAGTAGCGCCCGGAGCGCTCGTCGGGCTCGGCGCTCTCGAGCATGAACACGTGATGGCTCGCCCCGCGAAGGCGGCGGACCGCCTCGATCGTGGTGAAGCCGTCCGAGAGGATCTCGCGGCGGACGGGGATCCTCTCGTACTCCCCCCTCTCCGCGATCCGACGGACCTCCTCAAGCGATGGGTACATGCTCACCTCCCACTTTCCTCGAGAACGGAAGGGACCCGCCCCCGACGTCGTCTACAGATGCAGATTCGTCAAGGACGGGTCCCTGGGACTCGCGGTGCCACCTTGGTTCGTGGGCTGGGCCCACGCGCTTTGCAAGACGCTGTCACGCCTCTGGCAACTGACGTATGCCCTCACGTCGCAGCCTACTTGGCAGGATCGCTTGCCCCTGCCTTTGGGTGCGCCCTCGGCGGCCCAATCAACGCCCCGCATCTCGTCCTGGATCTCAGCACCCCAGAATCTCTGTGCGCGCGTGTGGCGTCTACCTTCCGCTTCTTAGGTTTGGTCGTTCGTATTCGGTTGAGTCGTACTCTAGCGCCCGCCTGCCGGCAACGGGGGCACAGTTCACAGCCAGGCAACATTGCGCCCCTAGGACGTCACAGACCCTTGGGAAGCCTGAAGATGGCCTGACGCCTATGCGTCCCCGCGGGCGAAGGCGCAGATCATCTCGTTGGTGAGGCTCGAGGTGTCGGGCAGGCTCAGGGGGAGGTCCTTGCGGTCGAACCAGCGGCCCAGCTTGAGCTCGTGGCGGTCGAGGGTGATGTGGGAGTCCCCCTCGACGTCGCAGAAGTAGCCGCCCAGGACGGTCTGGGTGAACGGCCAGGGCTGGCTCTTGTAGTAGCGGATGTTGCCCACGTGCAGGCCGACCTCCTCCATGACCTCGCGCCTGACGCAGTCCTCCATGCTCTCGCCCACCTCCACGAAGCCGGCGACGAGGGCGTAGTTCTTGTACTCTCGCCCGGCGTACTTGGTGAGGACGATCCTGTCGCCGTCCGTGACGCCCACGATCACCGCGGGGCTGATGCGCGGGTACACCACGTTGGAGCACTGCGGGCAGGCGAGCTCGCGGCTGGTCGCCACGTGCCGGAGCGGGCCTCCGCACACGCCGCAGAAGCGGTTGTGGCGGTACCAGTCCCACAGGTGGTAGCCGGTGATCGCGGCAAACGACATCCACCGCGGCTCCAGGAAGCGGAACTCGCGGATGGGGGCAAACGAGAAGCCCGCCGGCGCCGGGACCTCCGGGCCGTCCGGCTCGCCGGGATCGGCCACGAGCGGGGTGGGCGTCCCCTCTCCCCCGCCTCCCGCCACGCGGCAGTCGGCGAGGAAGAACTCGCTGTCGCCGATCGCGAACAGGTAGCGGGCGTGGAGCTGGGCGGCGTCGGCACCCCAGTCGGAGAGCCGGGGCAGCTCGAGCCTGCCGTCTCGCGCGGCATACAGGGCCAGGCCCTGGTGGTAGGCGAGGACGAAGCTCCGTCCCGTGGGTGCGTCGGTGCGATAGGTCCGGTCGAAGCGATGGTCCCCTATGTCTTGGATCACGGGCGGCGCTCTCCTCTACATGATCTCCTGGAACACGCCCCGCAGGGCGGGATAGATGCGGCGCCAGGTATCATAGCGCCCGTTGTAGAGGGAGACCACCTTGCGGTCCGGCTCCACGGTCCCCTTGGTGTGGACCAGGGCCCTCGCGCACCCCGCCACGTCCCCGTACGCCCCGCAGCACACGCTGGCGAGCATCGCCGCGCCCAGCGCCGGGGCCTGCTCGGTCTGCGTGATGCGCAGGGGAATCCCCAGGACGTCGGAGATGATGGAGAGCCACAGGCGGCTCCTCGCGCCGCCGCCGCAGATGGTCGACGACGAGACGTCCAGCTCCTCCTCGCGGGCGATGCAGGCGCAGTCGCGCAGGGCGAAGGCGACGCCCTCCAGCACGGCCTGCGTGAGGTCCGCGCGCGTGCTCGTGGCGCACATCCCCACGAAGGCGCCGCGGGCGCGCGGGTCGTTGTGAGGGGTCCTCTCGCCCATGAGGTACGGGAGGAAGAACACGTCGTTCTGCCCGAGCCCCTCCAGCGAGATGGCGCCCTGCTCCGCCGTATAGTCCTCCGTCTGGAGCACGTTGCCCATCCACCACTCGTTGCACCCGGCGGCGGTGAGGATGCAGCCCATGAGGTTCCAGCCGCCCTCGGCGTTGCAGAAGCAGTGCAGCTTGTTGTCCTTGTCCTCGTGGTAGCTGGCCATGTTCATGAGGATGGTCCCGGCGGTCCCCAGGACGATGTTGCAGCTGCCCTCGCCCACGGCCCCGGCACCCACGGCGGCGGAGGCGTTGTCTCCCGCGCCGGCGCACACCCTGACCGTCCTTGGCAGACCCAGCCGGTCGGCGACCTGGGGCAGCAGGGTGCCGACCTCCTCCCAGCTCTCGCACAGGCGCGGCATCTTGGCGCGCCACAGGCCACACAGCCCCAGCATGTGCTTGCTCCAGCAGCGGTTGCGGACGTCCAGGAGCAGCGTGCCGGACGCGTCCGAGTAGTCCGTGACGTACTCGCCCGTAAGGCGGAAGGTGACGTAGTCCTTGGGAAGCATGATCTTGCGGATGGCCGAGAAGTGCTCGGGCTCCTCCTCGCGCAGCCACAGCAGCTTGGGTGCGGTGAACCCCACGTACGCGACGTTGCCGGTGTAGCGGGCGATTGCCTCCCGGCCGATGTCCCTGTTGAGGCATCCCACCTGGTAGCGGCTGCGGCTGTCGTTCCACAGGATGGCGGGGCGGATCACGCGGTCCCGCCCGTCCAGTGTGACGAGCCCGTGCATCTGCCCGCAGCAGCCCATGCCCGCAACCTGGCTGGCATCGATGCCCTCGAGCAGCTCGGGAATCCCGTCGCACACGGCATCCCACCAGTCGTCGGGGTCCTGCTCGCTCCAGCCCGGCTGCGGCATCGCCGTGGGATAGCGCCGGCTCACCACCGAGCGGACCCCACCACCCTCGTCCATGAGCAGCAGCTTGGTCGCGGACGTTCCAACGTCAATCCCAATGAAATACATGACAGCGCCACCTTCCGGTCTCTCCCAGGCAAGAAGGCCTCCGCCGTTTCCGACGCCCCCAGAGGCACCCTGCCATTCTAGGCATGGCGCGGCACGTCTCGCCCGAGCTTCCGGCGGCGTGCGGCACGTTTCGGCGAGGGTGGGACTCCATCTCGCGTATCTAGTGAACAGGCCTAAACACCTCTGGGGGAGACGCACAGTCCCCGCCATGCCCGCAAGCGCCCGCCAGTGGGAGGGGCGCATGTTTCCCGACACGTCCCCCGAACAGTCTCGTCATCGTTTTATCGCAGTTGAAATGAGGTATTTGCAGAATGCTCGAGATCAGTGGGAGCCATCTCGCGTACCTTCGACCGCTGGGCGAGGAGATGGTCTCTTTTAAACAAAGCAAAACAATTTCCGCGTGTTTATGGTCTATTGTTTTTATCAGTTTTAGTTACATCGTTCGGTTTTGGTTTGGAGGCCACCGTGAAGGTCGGGGTTCGCGACATAAGCCGTCGCACGGGATTCTCCCCCGCCACCGTCTCCAACGCGCTCAACCACAAGAGGGGCGTGAGCAAGAAGACGGCGGAGGCAATCATCAAGGCGGCCCAGGAGCTGGGCTACCAGCGTCCCAACAAGCTCGAGAAGATCGTCTTCATCGTGGCGAGGAAGAGCGGCCGCGTGCTGGACGAGTCTGACTTCCACCCCATCGTGATCAACGGGGTGGAGCGCGAGGCGAGGTGCCATGGCCTCTCGACCAACTACGTCACCGTGGACCTCCTGGACCCCGAGAGTGGTCCCCTGCTGCACGAGATGTGCCAGGACCCCACCAACGGAATCGTCCTGCTGGGGACCGAGATGGAGGAGGGCGACTACGCTCCGTTCTACGGCTCGGCGGCGCCCCTCGTGATCGTGGACGGCTGGTGCATCCGCGACTTCATCGAGTCAATCGTGATCTCGAACGAGAGCTCCGCCTACCGTGCGGTGCGCTACCTCATCGACCGGGGTCACACGCGCATCGGGTACCTGCGCGGCGACCTCCAGATTCGCAACTTCCCCCTGCGCAAGCGCGGCTACCTGCTCGCCCTGCGCGAGGCGGGCCTTGAGTTCGACCGCCGCTACGAGGTGACCGTGGGGACCACCATCTCCACCGCCTACGAGGCCTCCCGCAAGTGGGTCGCGGCCAACCACGAGCTCCCCACCGCCTTCTTCGCCGAGAACGACGTGATGGCGTGCGGCATGATGCGCGCTCTCCTTGAGGCGGGCTATCGCGTGCCGCAGGACGTCTCGTTCGTGGGCTTTGACGACCTGCCCCTGGCGACCGCCATGCTCCCCGCGCTCACCACGCTGCACGTGCCCAAGCACGACATTGGCGAGATTGCGGTGCGCAAGCTCATCGAGCAGGTCCGCGACCCGCACGACTACGTGTGCACCACGCACATCTCCGCCCGCTTCGTCGAGAGGGACAGCGTCGCGCAGATCTAGCGGAGTGGGCCTCCCGTCTTTCATACAGGCGCTCAGCCCGGGAGAATCCCCCAGGAACGTGGCCACCCACGGCGACATCCCCACGAGAAGGGCCTCCCGCACCGTCTTTGGATGCGGGAGGCCCCCTTGTCTGCAAAAGGCTCGCCTGGGGCGGGGGAGAGGGCCACGGGAACGTTGCCCGGCCCCTCTCCCCTGCCGACTAGCGACCGTTACTCGTCGTTGTCGCCGCCGGTCGAGGACATGGCCGCCGCGGAGTTGTCCTGGTGGCCGGTGACCTCGCGCCAGACCCACTCGGTGAAGCGCGGGTGATCGTAGCCGTTGTCAACCGCGAACTGGAAGGCCTCGTCGCGGAAGTCGCGCCACTCCTTGATCTGCTTTGCCCACTTCTTGGCATCCAGGATCTCGAGCGCGTGCGACGCGAGCGCCCAGCGGTCCATCTCGTTGAGGCGGAGCATGTCGTACGGGGTGGTCGTGGAGCCCTCCTCCATGTAGCCGTGCACATGGAAGTTATCGTGGTTGGGACGGCCGTGGATCAGGCCGTACACCGTGTGCGCATAGGCGTGGAAGGCGAAGAGCACGGGCACGTCCTCGCCAAAGAGCTGCTTGAAGCGCTCGTCGGAGATGGCCTCGTCGTTCTCCTCGCTGTCCTGGATGGAGAGGAGCTTGACCACGTTGACGAAGCGGACCTTGATGCCCAGGTCCTGCAGCGCGTCGGAGGTCGCGAGCATCTCGAGCGTGGGGACGTCGCCGCAGCAGGCGAGCACGATGTCGGGCTTCTCGCCCGCAGCGGTGTTGCCCGCCCACTCCCACTCGGCCACGCCCTCGGCGAGCTCCTGCTTGGCCTCGTCGATGCTCTGGAAGGTCGGCGAGGGCTGCTTGCCGGCGAAGATCGCGTTGATCTTGTTGGTGGACTTGTAGGCCTCCTCGCCAACGCACAGGAGCATGTTGGCGTCGGCCGGGTAGTACACCTGGACGATGTGGTCGTTGTGGAAGTTCTTGTTCAGCAGCACGTCCACGAAGCCGGGGTCCTGGTGGCTGAAGCCGTTGTGGTCCTGACGCCAGACGTGGCTGGTGAGCAGGATGTTGAGGCTGGAGATGGGCTTGCGCCAGGGGATGTGGCGCACGGTGGCCTCGAGCCACTTGGCGTGCTGGTTGACCATGGAGTCGACCACGTGGATGAACGACTCGTACGAGCTCCACACGCCGTGACGGCCGGTGAGCAGGAAGCCCTCGAGAAGGCCCTCGCACTGGTGCTCGGACAGCTGCTCGATCACGGAGCCGGTGCTGCTGAGGTACACGTCGTTCTCGGGGTCGGCGTTGAAGCCGGCGTCCCACTGCTTGTCGGTGAGCTTGTAGGCCGCCTGCAGGCGGTTGGACGCGGTCTCGTCAGGCCCGAAGAGGCGGAACTTGGTGAGGTTGAGCTTGAGGACGTCGGCGGTGTAGTTGCCAAACACGCGCGCCGCCTCGGTCATGCCCCAGCCGTGGCCCTTCTCCTTGACGGGGATCTCGTAGTCGTGGATGTCGGGCAGCTCGAGGTCCTCGAGGAGCAGGCCGCCGTTGGCGTTGGGGTTGGCGCCTAGGCGCAGGTCGCCCTGCGGCATGAACTCGGTGACCTCGGGACGCAGCGCGCCGTTCTCGTCCCACAGCTCCTGCGGGCGGTAGCTGCGCAGCCAGCTGCGGAGCACGCGGAAGTGCTCGTGGGTGTCCTTGGCGGACGCCAGGGGCACCTGGTGGGCACGCCAGCTGCCCTCGGTCTTCTTGCCGTCGATGTACTTGGGGCACGTCCAGCCCTTGGGGGTGCGGAAGATGATCATGGGGTACTCGGGACGGGCGGTCTCGCCGGCCAGGGCACGCCACTTGATGTCGCAGATCTCGTTGAACACCTGCTCAAGCAGCGCGGCAAAGCGACGGTGGATCGAGATGTGGCTCTCGTCGTCAAACCCCGCGGTGAAGGTGTAGGGGTGGTAGCCCATGCCGCGGAAGAACTCGTCGCGCTCCTCGTCGCTGATGCGGGCGAGGATGGTGGGGTTGGCGATCTTGTAGCCGTTGAGGTGCAGGACGGGCAGCACGATGCCGTCGGTGACGGGGTTGATCAGCTTGTTGGTCTGCCAGGACGTGGCAAGAGGACCGGTCTCGGCCTCGCCGTCACCCACGACGGCGAACGCGAGCAGGCTGGGGTTGTTGAGGACCGCGCCGTAGGCGTGCGAGAGGGTGTAGCCGAGCTCGCCACCCTCGTGGATCGAGCCGGGGGTCTCGGGCGCAAAGTGGCTGGGGATGCCACCAGGGTACGAGAACTGGCGGAAGAAGCGCTGAAGGCCGGCCTCGTCGTCGGTGATCTGCGGGTAGTGCTCGCGGTAGGTACCGTCGAGCAGCGACTGGGAGGTGCCGGCGGGTCCGCCGTGGCCCGGCCCCATGAAGAACACGACGCTCTGGCCGTGGTCGTGGATGAGTCGGTTGACGTGGCCCATCAGGAAGTTGATGCCGGGCGTGGTGCCCCAGTGGCCAACCAGGCGGTGCTTGACGTCGGCACGGCCGAAGTCGCGCTTCTCGCCCGTCTTCTCGTCAACGAAGTCCTTGCGCATGAGCGGGTTGCTGCGCAGGTAGATCTGGCCGACGGACATGTAGTTCGCGGCCCTCCAGTACTTGTCGACCCAGGCCAGCTCCTCCTCGGGAACCTGTGCGTCGAGCTTCTTCCAAGGTGTGCCTAGCTCCTCGGCCATGAAGGCTTCCTTTCTCCCTGCGCCCCGATGGGGCGCTCGTGTTGTGCTCTGTCTGCGGCAGCCTGCGATGGTGCGGCGCGCCTACTCGGCGACCGCCTCGCCCCTCTCCTTGAGGAAGCCGACCAGGCCCGCCTTGATCTCTGCCTTGTCGACCACGTTGCGGATGCCGACAACGTAGGGCACGCCCTCCTTGCCCTTGAGGTCGATTGCCATGTCGGACATGGTGATGACGAGGTCGCCGTCAAAGTTCTTGATGTCGTCGATGGTCCCGCGGACGGTCTGGATGGGATACCCCTCCTCCGAGAGGACCTGCTTCACGTTGATGTCGAGAATCTCGCTCATCGCGACACCAGCGCGGCAGCACACCAACGCCCGGTACTTCTCTGCCATGTCCAGCTCCCTTCCGGCACGGGACCCACTCCCGCGCCAAGGCCCTCCCGGGACGACCCTTCGCCCGTCGGGAGGCGCATGACGAATATGGACTGCCGCGCGCCGCGCGGCGTCTCCTCGTCTAGAAGAGTCCCATATCCGAACCCCACAGTCAATTTGAAACTAAATATTTTTGGGCTATTTCTCCTATCTTTTCTCATAGACCGTTCAACACGTTCATTTGCGCAAAGAACGTTTTTAGGAAGATGTAAACGCTTGACGCGACCTGTTTACCTGTGTCGTTATGAAACATCCCCATTTTTATGAACGATTTGAACCCAACATCGAGCGAATCGTTTATAAATCTCGTTTTTGCATAAAAAGGCCGCACAATCTCACGGCGGGAGCAATTCGAGAGAAAAGAAGCCCCCGAAAACGACCGAATGGTTCATAAAATGGTCGTTGGAATCATCCGGCGCGGCACGTGGCCGCGCGGCACCGAGCAACAGAGGGGGCGCCGCATGCGGAGAAGCGAGTCCTTCGTGATGAAGCGTCGCGAGGACATAGTCCGCCTCCTCGAGGAGCGCGGGAGGATGGACGTCACGGACCTCGCCGAGCGCTTTGGCGTCTCGCCCCTGACCATCCGCCGCGACCTCGACTACCTTGAGTCGAGGCAGCTCGTCTCGCACCAGTACGGCTCCGCGACCCTCATGAACACGCTGGGAAGGCCCTCCGGCTCCCGTCGCGTCATGGCCAAGCGTGCCATCGCACGGCGCGCGGCAGGCTTTGTGGAGGACGGCGACGCGGTCTTTGTGAACGCGAGCTCCACCGCCCTCGACGTGGTCAACCACATCGAGGCCGACGACGTCTCGGTCATCACCAACAACAGCAAGGTCATGCTCCTGCAGGGGCCCCTCAAGCCGACCATCCTCCTCACGGGCGGGGAAGCCGTCCCGCCGCGCGCCTCGCTCGCCGGACAGCTCGCGCTCGACACCATCGGGCGCTTCACGGCAACCAAGTGCTTCATCGGCTGCAGCGGCATCAGCGCGAGGGTGGGCCTCACCTCCAACACCGCCCCGGAGCCCACGGTCGACGCACTCATGCTCGCGCGGTCCAGGGAGCACTTCGTCCTGCTCGACTCGGACAAGATCGGCGTGGAGTGCGCCTACGCATTTGGCACCGCCGCCGACGCCGGCACGGTCATCACCGACGACGGGGCGACCGACGAGCAGGTCGAGGAGCTCCTCTCCGCCGGCGTGCGCGAGGTCATCAGGGTCCCGTTGGAGTTTGGGCAGGAGGGGTAGCCGGGCCGCAGGGACGGGCCGCGGGCGAGACGTGCCGCGCCTCTCCCCCGCCGCCCCATGCGCTCGACGCGCCCCCGACTTGGGCCGCGCGCACGGCGCACCGCTGGTCTCACCCACCGAAACCTCGAACCACGGTTCCCCCGCCACGCTAAGGTGAAAGCGTCCATGCACGTGCGTTGGCGGGAGGTAGCGGATGTCTGTCGAGACCCGTGGCTTTGGCAGGATGTCGGATGGCAGGGAGGCGCACCTCGTCGTGCTCTCCAACGAGGCCGGGATGCGCGTGGGCGTGTCGCAGGTTGGCGCCTGCCTGCAGTCGGTGGCGGTTCCCGACGGCAGGGGCAACCTGGTCGACGTGCTCCTGGGATGCGACGGCGCCCCCGGCTACGAGAGCAACCCCCAGCTCCTCGGTGCCATCGTGGGACGGTGCGCAAACCGCATCGCCGGTGCGGCCTTTGACCTTGGCGGCACCACCTTCCACCTTGCGAGGAACGAGGGGGAGAACAGCAACCACTCGGGCCCGCACATGTGGTTCGAGCGCCTGTGGACCATCGCCTCCGGCCCCAACCAGACCGCCGACGGTGGCACTACCGTCACGATGGGCCTTCTGAGCCGGACGGGCGATCAGGGGTTCCCGGGCGCGGTCGACGTGAGGGTGACCTACACCCTTGGGGCGGACAACCGGCTGACCGTGCACTACGAGGCGGAGCCCTCCGCAACGACCATCATCAACCTCACCTGCCATGCGTACTGGAACCTCAACGGACACGCGTCGGGCTCCGTGTTGGGGCACACGCTCCAGTTGGAGGCGGAGAGGTACACACCCGCGGACGAGCACCACATCCCCACGGGGCAGATCCTGGACGTCGCCGGCACGCCGTTCGACTTCAGGGTGGCAAAGGCCCTGGGCCGCGACGCCACGCAGGCAGGCGAGGGGTACGACACCAACTTCGCCCTGCACAACGACGAGTGCGCGGAGCGCGTGGCGACGCTGGTGGGAGACGAGACGGGCATCACGATGGACGTCCTCACCGATGCCCCGGGTCTCCAGGTCTATACGGGCAGGTGGCTGGATGGCATCGGGAAGGGTGGCGCGCACTATCGGCCCTTCGATGGCGTGGCGCTCGAGGCGCAGTTCTATCCGGACGCCATCCACCACAAGAACTTCCCGCAGCCGGTGTATGCGCCGGGGCACCCGTTTGTCTCGACCACGACCTTTGCGTTTGGGACCACGGCATAGCTCACGGGCGGGGAGCGAGGAGTCACCAGGCTGACGGCAGCCGAAGGGGCCTCAGAAGTCCTGGAAGGGGCCGCGCTGTCATCCACGCACGGGACGGTAGCGCGGCCCTTGCCGGGAATTTGCTGCCATGATTCGATTCCTGATACCTCAGGCAAGGTGGTGCACTGAGCACGGCGCTACCAGCCGCCCGATTCGGCGGTGTCCTCTCCCGCACTGCCCCTCTCCCCATGCGCTGCCCCCCTGAGCTCATTTGAGGCGGAGGCAGGCGGGCTCTCCCCTGCGGGCGACGGAAGAGCAGCAAGTACGTCCCCAGCCACGTTGTCTGCGCCAGAAAAGATTGGAGGGGAGAGAGGCCAAGGCCCCTCTCCCCTCACTCGCCCACATGGGCGGAGGTCTGATTTATCGCAGCCCTCGCGGCTAGTTCTTCTTCTGGCCGTAGTAGGCGTTGGGGCCGTGCTTGCGCATGTAGTGCTTGTCCAGCAGGTACTGGGGCGCCCGGGCTTCATCCAGGGGCTTGCCCGCCGCCATGCAGAGCTGCTCGGTGTCGCGCGCCATCCTGGCAACCTCCTCGATCACCACCGCGTGGTAGACGGCCTGGGCGGCGTCTGCGCCCCACGAGAAGGGGCCGTGGTTGCGCACGAGGCAGCCGGGGTGCGAGACGGGGTCGAGGCCGCGGAAGCCCTCCACTATCACCTTGCCGGTGTTGAGCTCGTAGTCGCCCTCGATCTCGTCCTCGGTGAGGCCCCTCATGCAGGGCACCTCGCCGTAGAAGTAGTCGGCCTGCGTGGTGCCGTAGCACGGGATGGAGCGCCCCGCCTGCGCCCAGGCCACGGCCGCGGCGGAGTGGGTGTGGACGATGCCGCCGATGTTGTCCCACTGGCGGTACAGGTAGGCGTGCGTGGGGGTGTCGGAGGACGGGTTGAGGTCGCCCTCCACCACGTTGCCGTCGAGGTCGCACACGACCATGCTCTCGGGCGAGAGCTCGCCGTAGTCCACCCCGGAGGGCTTGATCACGAACAGGCCCCTGTCACGGTCCACCGCCGAGGCGTTGCCCCAGGTGAACACGACCAACCCGTGCCTGGGCAGGTCCATGTTGGCCTCGTAGACCTGCTCGCGGAGCTCCTTCAGCATCATGTCGAGCAACCTTTCTCTGAATGGGGAGGGCGCCGGTTGCGCCCGCGCCGCCCCCAAGACTGACCTTCAGCGCGAAACCCTACGCCATCTGGCGCTCAAGCTCCTTCTCGGCCTCGTTGGCACGACGGAAGTCTGCCAGCCAGGCGCGGTAGCCCTCGACGTCTGCGGGGTCCGGCTCCAGCGTGACCTGCTCCATGTCGCCAAACACCTTCTGGTCAAGGTAATGGGAGAGGGACTCGCCCTCCTCCTTGTGGATCATGTAGGAAGCTGCGACCGCCTGCCCCCAGGCGCCGCCCTCGCCCGCCGTCGCCATCACGGTGACGGGAGCGTCGAGCGCGGCCGCGAGTATGGACTGCGCGACCTTGGGGGTCTTGAAGATGCCGCCGTGACCATACAGGCGGTCTATCTTCACGCCCTCCTCGCGCAGGGCCTCGTTGCCCACCGCAAGAGCACCGAACGCGGCCATGATGTGCTCGCGCATGAAGTTGGCGATGGTCAGGCGGGCGTCGGGCCTGCGGGCGAGCAGGGGGTAGCCGGTCTGGACGCCCATGACCGTCTCGCCCGAGATGAACGGGGTCGAGACCAGGCCGCCCGCGTCCTTCTCGCCCTCGAGCGCCTTGTTGAACAGCGTCGTGAAGACCTGGCCCTTGTCGACCTCCTGGCCCATGGCATGGGAGTAGTCGACGAGCAGGTTGACCCAGTCGTTGATGTCGGAGGTGCAGTTGTTGCAGTGCACCATGGCAACGGGGTCGCCAACCGGCGTGGTGACCAGGTCGATCTGCGGAACCGTGGCGTCCTTGAGCGCGTGCTCCAGCACGACCATGGAGAAGACCGAGGTGCCTGCCGAGACGTTGCCGGTGCGCGGCGCCACGCTGTTGGTGGCGATCATGCCCGTGCCCGCGTCGCCCTCGGGCGGGCAGACGGGGCAGCCGGCCTCGAGGTCGCCGTCGTGGTCGAGGAACCTCGCACCCTCGGGCGTGAGGTGACCCGCCACGTCACCCGCGACGAGCACCTTGGGGAGAAGGTCCTCGGCCTTCCACGCAACGCCCTTCTCGGCCACGAGCCGATCGAACGCGGCGATCTTCTGGGCGTCGTAGTCGTGGGTCTGGGAGTCGATGGGGAACATGCCCGAGGCATCGCCCACGGAGAGGACGTGCTCGCCGGTGAGGCGACGGTGCGCATAGCCCGCTAGCGTGGTGAACGATGCGATGCTGGGCACGTGCTCCTCGCCGTCCAGGACCGCCTGGTACAGGTGGCTCACGCTCCAGCGCTCGGGGATGTGGAACGCGAAGAGCCGAGAGAGCTCGTGGGCCGCGCGCGTGGTCGTGGTGTTGCGCCAGGTGCGGAACGGCACGAGCAGCCTGCCCTCGGCGTCGAAGGGGAGATACCCGTGCATCATGGCCGAGACGCCCAGCGCGCCGAGACGCCTGAGCGTCACGCCGTAGCGCTGGAGCACGTCCTCCTTGAGGGACGCATACGCCGCCGCGATGCCGTTGTCGAGCTCCTCCTGGGCATAGGTCCAGTACCCGTCGACGAGGGAGTTCTCCCAGTCGAAGGTGCCCACGGCGATGGGGTCGTTGCCCTCGTCCACGAGGACGGCCTTGATGCGCGTGGAGCCGTACTCGATGCCAAGGGAGCACCTGCCCCCCTCGAGCTGCTCTTTTATCTGCTCCTTGGTTGCTGCCATGTTCCTCTCTCCACTTCTTGGAAGATGCGGCCGCACCCCCTGCCGAGGGCGCGGCCGCATGCGTTGTGTATGTGTGCCACCCGTAGGCCGCTAGGCCGACGGGTCACGCGACGGACGCCCCTAGCGGTATGCGACCTCGCCCAGGAGCAGGTCGCGCTTGAAGTCGCGGATGGTGGTGTTCTCGTCGATGATGGCGCACTCGACGCCCATGAGCTCCGCCCAGTCGGCCATCTGGTCGACGGTGAGGTCATAGGTGAAGGCGGTGTGGTGCGCGCCGCCGGCGTAGATCCAGGCCTCGGTGCCAACCTTGAGGTTGGGGCGCGGCGTCCAGAAGACGGTGCCGGTGGGGAGCATGGGCATGGGCTTCTCGACCTTCTTGGCGTCGACCTTCTGAACGATCAGACGGAAGCGGTTGCCCAGGTCGATCAGGGAGGTGGCGATGGCCGGACCCTCCTTGGCGGTGAAGATGAGGCGCGCGGGATCCTCGCGCTCGCCCATCGAGAGCGGCGTCACGCGGATTGCCAGGCGACCGTCTGCCACGGAGGGATCGACCTCGCTCATGTGGCTCTCGAGGATGCCCTCCTTGCCGGGAACCAGGTTGTAGGTGTAGTCCTCCATGAGCGCGGAGCCCTTGGCGTCCTTCTGGCCCGCGGTCATGACCTTCATCAGGCGCACCATGGCAGGCGTCTTCCAGTCGCCCTCGGGGCCAAAGCCATAGCCCTTCTGCATCAGGCGCTGGATGGAGAGGGACGGCAGCTGCTTGAGGCCGCCGAGGTCGCCAAAGTGGTCAGAGAAGGCATTGTAGCCGTGCTCGTCGAGGAAGCGCTCGATGCCGATCTCCTGACGGGCCTGGACCTCGACGTGGCGACGGAACTCCTCGGGGTCGCGGCCGTCGAGCACGAGCTCGTAGGTGTCATAGTACTCGTCGGTGAGTGCCTTGACCTCGGCGTCGGAAACTGCGTCGACATAGGGGACGAGGTCATTCACGGGCCAGGCGTCGACGGTCCAGCCAAACTTCTGCTCGGCCTCGACCTTGTCGCCGTCGGTCACCGCGACGTTGCGCATGGTGTCCGCGAAGCGGCAGACCTTGATGTTGCGGCTCTCGTTGACGCCAACGGCCACGCGCATCCACTCGCCGAGCTCGCGCTGCGCCACGGGGTCCTTCCAGAAGCCGAACACGATCTTGTGGGGGATGCGCATACGGGCGAAGATGTGCCCGAACTCGCGCTCGCCATGGGCCGCCTGGTTCTCGTTCATGAAGTCCATGTCGATGGTGTCGTACGGGATCTCCTCGTTGTACTGCGTCGCAAACTGGCACAGCGGCTTGCGGAGGTCCTGCAGGCCGTGGATGTAGCTCTTTGCGGGCGAGAAGGTATGGGCCCAGGTGATGATGCCCGCGCAGTCGGGATCCATGTTGGCCGCGTTGAACGTCTGGCTGATGACGTCGCTGGTGAGCAGGTTGGGCTTGCACACGATCTGGTAGGGGATGAGGTCCGAGGCGTTGAGGGCCTCGACGACCTCCTGGGCGTGGGCCTGGACGTGCTCCAGCACCTCGTCACCATAGAGGTCCTGGGTGCAGGGGCAGAACCAGAACTGATACTTCTTGATCTGTAGCATTTGACTACCTCCCTATAGGGTATGCGTTGGAGCAAGGTGCCTGGGTGTGGGAGGCCCTTGGGGCCTCCCACGGAGGCAAGGGGCGGGACGGTTGGGACGCCTGTCCCGGCCACCCCGTCGCCCCGGCGGCGGGAGCCGCCGGGAGGGAGCACGGACTACTTGATGACCTGGCCGGACTCGCGGTCGGAGAACAGCGCAAGGAAGATGAGGAAGACGATGCCCATGATGAGCTGCTTGGGCGCCGCCTCGAATCCCATCATCGAGAGGCCGCGGTCGAGGATGCAGTAGGTGAGGACGCCGACCACGATGTTGGAGAAGCGGACCTTGGCGCCGCCGGAGATGGGCAGGCCGCCCAGGACGAGCGCCAGCATGATCTGGGTCTCCATCATGTTGCCGCCGGTCGCGGTGACCGAGCCGTTGCGGATGGCGAGGATGAAGGCGGAGAAGCCGGTGATGGCGCCTGCCGCGATGTAGACCAGGGTCTTGGTCTTCTGGACCTTGATGCCCGCGAAGCGCGCGGCGGTCTGGGAGGCACCGATTGCCTTGAGGTTGGCTCCCAGCGGGGTGAAGGTGAACACGAGGTAGAAGACCACGAGGCAGACAATCGTGATGGTCATGAGCAGCATGGGGTCGTTGTAGTCGGTCTGCAGGTACCCTGCGCCCTGAGCGGGGGCGTCGGTGGTGAGGAACGCGACCACGCCACGGAGCAGGAACATGGTGCAGATCGTGACGATGAACGATGCGATCTGGCGACGGACGTGGAAGTAGGCGTTGAGCGCGCCGATCGCGGCTCCGGTGGCAATGCCGCCGAGGATGGCGAGCGGCAGGCTCACCTTCGAGAGTACGCAGACCACGATGCAGCACAGGCCGATCATGGAGCCCTGCGAGAAGTCGAGCGAGCCCATGGTCATGATCATGAACACGCCGATGGACGAGATCATGAGCGTGTAGGTGGAGTTGAGGATCAACCTGATGTTCTTGGGGTTGACCAGCCTCCCGTGGGTGGCCACCGCGAAGAACAGGACGATGACCACGAACCCGATGATCGGGAGGATGTTGCGAATGTTGAGCTTGGGACGGATCGCGGTGTCTTCGGCCGTGACCGTCGCGGTGTTGGTGTCAGCCATCCCTTGAGCCTCCTAAACCATGAGAGAGATGAGGTCGTTCTCGGTGAGGTCACGGGAGCGCTCGAGCTCGCCCGCGACCTTGTGGTCCTTCATCACGAGGATCCGGTCGCACATGCCGATGAGCTCCATGATCTCCTCGGAGATGACGAGGATGGCCTTGCCCTGCTTGCGCATCTCGTCCATGAGGTTGTAGATGTCGGCCTTCACCTTGATGTCGATGCCACGCGTGGGCGAGTCGAGCACCAGGATGTCAGACTCGGCGCCCAGCCAGCGGGCGAGGACGACCTTCTGCTTGTTGCCACCGGAGAGAGCGGAGACGAACTGGCTCACGCCGACCATCTTGACGGACATCTGCTTGGCGTACTTCTCCGCGAACTCGCGCTCGTGCTTGGGCGAGAGGGGCTTCTTCATCTTGCGCAGGGACGGCAGGGTGATGTTGTCCTGGATGGTGTCCGCGATGAGCAGCGACTCGTTGTCGCGGTCCTTGGAGGCGTAGGCGATGGAGTGGTCGATGGCTGCGTTGATGTCGTTGATCGGGGTCCCGTCGCCCAGCTTGACCTCGCCGGTGCGGTTGTAGGACGCGCCGAACAGGGCCTTGCCGACCTCGTGCATGCCGCACTCGGAGAGGCCGCCGATGCCCAGGATCTCGCCCTTGTGGAGCTCGAGCGAGAGGTTCTCCAGCTGGCCGGGGACCGAGACGCCCTTCATCGAGATCGCGACGTCGCCGGAGAGGCTCTGGCCGTAGTCCTCGCGATAGTAGTGCTCGCTCATCTTGCGGCCGACCATGAGGGTCTTGAGCCCGTCCTGGTCCACGTCCTTGGCGTCGACGGTCTTGATGAACTCGCCGTCGCGCAGGATCGAGATGGTGTCGGACATCTCGAGGACCTCGCCCATGTCGTGGCTGATGAAGATGACCGTGCGGTTGTCGTCGCGGACCTCCCTCATCACGCGGAAGAGCTCCTCGCGGCCGCTCTGCGAGAGCGCCGTGGTGGTCTCGTCCACCACGAGGACCTTCGGCTTGAACCAGGTGGACTTGACGATCTCGACCAGCTTGCGGTCCTCGAAGTTGTAGTGCTCGATGGGATCGGTCGCCTTGATGTGCGCCAGGCCGTAGCCGTCGAGCAGCTCCTGGGCCTTCTTGTACATGGCGGCGGTGTTCTTGATCCCCTTGCTCATGAACTGGTCCTCGTCGCCCAGGAACATGTTCTCGGCGACGGTGAGGCCGTCGAGCGTGCCCTGCTCCTGCACGATGACCGCGGCGCCATGGTGGTTGGCGTCGACCTGGTTCTTGGGGGCGATCTTCTCCCCATCCAGCTCGAAGGTGCCGCCGCCGATGGTGATGATGCCGGTGAGCATGTTGGTGAACGTGGACTTGCCCGAGCCGTTCTCGCCTATGAGCGCGTGGATCTCACCCTTGTAGAAGTCGAGGGAGACGTGGTCCACGGCGTGCGTGGGCCCAAAGCGCTTGTCGATGTCCACGGCATGAAGCATGATTTCCTTTGCCATTGCGAGTCCCCCTTCCCTACTTGACCACGGCGCCGTTGACGCGCTTGGTGGTGAGCGTGACGATTGCGAGCAGCGTTGCGCCGGTGACGATGTTGTTGACCGTGGTGGGCATGCCAATGGCGACGAAGCCCGCGAAGATCATGGCGACGATGTACTCGCCGATGAGGATCGAGACCACGGGGTGGCCGTACTTCTTGAACGCCAGCCCGAAGAAGGTGCCCATGAGGGGCTGGAAGTTGAGCGCCTGGGAGAGCATGCCGGTCTGCGGGGTCTGCGCGGTGCCATAGCCCAGGTAGAGGATGGACATGATGCCCACGAAGGTGCCGCAGAGGGTGAACGCGATGGCCTTGTACTTGTCGACGTCCACGCCCATATTCTTTGCGACGAGCTCGTTTGCGCCGATTGCGTTGGTGTACGTGCCGATCTTGGTGTACTTGAGGATGAACCAGCACAGCAGGTACGCAAGGACGGCCACGATCAGGTTCCAAGGATAGGCGCCAAAGAGCTTGTAGGCGTCATCCAGACGCGTGCCGTTGATGTCTGCGACCCACACCGAGAAGCTCTCATAGATGAGGGAGAGGCCCGTGGTCACGATGATCGAGGGGATGTGCATCTTGATGTAGGCGATGCCGTTGCAGAAGCCCAGCAGGAAGCCGACCAGGATGGGGATCACGATGACCGAGAGCCACCCGAGCCTGGGGATGAAGGCGATGGCCATGAGCTCGGACAGGATGAGCATCGCGCCGATGGAGAAGTCGAACAGCCCCATGACGCAGATGAAGTACAGTCCGCAGCCGCCCACGGCGTAGATGAGGGCGGACTGCAGGTACGACAGGAGCTTGTCCGGCGCGCCGAAGGTCGCGGGGGCAGCCACCTTGAAGATTGCCCAGATGATGACGGAGATGACGACGAGGAGCCCTACGCCGTACCACTGGCTCGTCTTCGCCTTCTTGAGAAACGATTGCATCAATCGCTCCTTCCTTCCAATCGAGGGATTGCATCCTCAGAACAGGGAGGGGGCCCAACGTACCCTGGCCCCCTCCCAACCGTTCTCGTCGTGGCGCCTCGCCGGCGCGGGCGAGCTTAGTCCTACTTGGAGTGACGGCTCTTCACGTCGTCGATCGAGAGCGAGGTCGCCGCCTTGTTGAGCGCGTCGAAGTCGTCCTTCGCGAGCTCCTTGATCTCGTCATCCGTGTAAGGAGCCTCGTCGACGAAGTACTTCTTGTAGTTGGCGTAGTCCTCGGAGCTGGAGACGTAGACGTACGGGAACTTGATCTCCTTGCCGAACTCGCCCTCCTTGACCTTAAGCTTGCCGGTGCAGGCCTGGTAGGTGAGGATGAATGCGTACAGCGGGTCGCAGAAGTGGCCGCCGGACTCGGCGAAGATGCCGCCGGTCTTGAGCTGGTCCTCAAGGTCATCCAGGAAGTCGGTGGAGACGACGGAGATCTTGCCGGTCAGGCCCATGTTCTTGAGCTGGCCGATGGAGCCCACGAGCGGGTCGCCGCCGCCGCCGGCAACGATCAGGGCGTCCATGTCGGGGTAGGTGTTGACGAACTGCTCGGTGACCTTGGCGCCCTCGGCGGAGCTGGTGTTGGCGTAGACGGGGTCGGTCATCGTGGCCTTGTCATCGGGGTGCTGCTTGTTCCACTCGTCCAGGCCCTCCTTGTAGCCCTTCCAACGAAGCTGGAACGTTGCGTCGCCGACCGTCCAGCCCTCGAGGCAGATGTTGCGGGCACCGGTCTTGTTGGGTCCACCCTTCTCCAGGAGGAGGTTCATGAGCGTCTTGCCGTTGAGGACCTCGTCCTCGTGGACGGCGCCCACGTAGAACTTGGAGTTCTCGGCCGCCTTGTAGACGTCAGGCGAGCTCTCCTTGGAGATGATGCGGTAGAACTGAGTGACGTACATCTCGTTCTCGTTGCAGGTGTTGATGACGGAGGTCATCTCGGAATCTGCCGAGTTGCAGATGATCATGCCGTTGCAGCCAGCCGCAGCGAGGGTCTCGGCGGAAGCGGTGACCTGCTCGGAGACGTGGCCCTGGTCGACGAACTGGGTCTCGACGCCCAGGATCTTGGCGGCCTTCTTCACGATGTCGGCCGAGAGCTTGCCCAGCGCGTCCGTGGAACTCCAGATGGAGACGCCGATCTTGACGTCGCTGCCACCCGCGGAGGAATCGGAGTCGGAACCCGAACCGCTGCCGCTGCAGGCGGAGAGCAGGGCTGCCGCGCCAAGGCCGGCACCAGTGACGCCGGAAAGCTTCAGGAAGCCACGCCTAGAAACATTGACCATACTAAATACTCCCTTCGAAACCCCTGTACCTTCGTTCATGCCTGGGACGCCGATGACGGCTCAATCTGATGTGAGGAGATAAACGGTCTGTAATCGGTTTTTTCTCTTTTGGACCACACTGTTTAGTAGATGTTTAGTTCCACCAACAAAAACCTTTGTGCCGTCCCTCTCCCAATCGTCATGTCCCGCCTTGGTGACCCTGTCGAGAATCGGTGGCATTTAACTGGTCTTATTGCCACCTCTCTTCCTCACAAACAGTTCTACTCCCGTTCAGATTGAGTTCGAATCTCCTCTCCCGTGAGTGGTTAGAAACATACGCTGAGCGGACTTTAGTTTGTTGATTTCTAAACACTTCAGCGGGGTATTCGTGCTGTAAATCAGCTAACGTTTTGTTTTGTTGTTTAGACAAACAATTCTGTTTGAATCCGTTGATGGGGCCTTTTTCCCACGTGAGAGGCAAAGGGCATGCCGCAGCATCGCGCGTCTCGTGTGGATGTTGGGAGGCGCGCACGGCAGCCGGCCCACGTCGATTACCTGAAACCTTTGCGCTGTAATATGGCTGCAACCAGCATGTACGCAACCACTATCCCGCAAGGAGCACGCATGGCCATCACCCCAGAAGAGGTCGCCGAGACCCTGAACATGGTCTCGCAGCAGAACCTCGACCTCAGGACCATCACCATGGGCATCTCGCTCTATGGGTGCGCTGACGAGGACATGGGACGGATGTGCACGAAGGTGTACGACCGAATCACCAAGACCGCAGAGAACCTGGTTCCCGTGGCGACGCAGCTCGAGCGCGAGTACGGCATCCCCATCGCCAACAAGCGCGTCTCGGTGACGCCCATCGCCCAGATCGCCGCCGCCTGCCCCGACAAGGACCTGACCCCCATCGCCCACGCCATGGACAGGGCGGCCGAGTCCCTGGGCATCGACTTCATGGGCGGCTTCAGCGCCCTGGTCCAGAAGGGGATGGGCGATGCCGACCGTAGGCTCATCGACTCGATCCCCCAGGCGCTCGCCTCCACCACCAGGGTCTGCTCCAGCGTCAACGTCGCGAGCCTGAGGGCGGGCATCAACATGGACGCCGTGCTCCTTCTCGCCCAGAAGATGATCGACTGCGCTCGCCTGACCACCGACATCGACTGCTACGGCGCCGCAAAGCTCGTTGTGTTCAGCAACATGGTGGAGGACTCCCCCTTCATGGCGGGCGCCATCCACGGCTCGGGCGAGGCCGACGCCGTCATCAACGTGGGCGTCTCGGGCCCCGGCGTCATGGCCGCCGCCCTTCGCGACCTGCCCGAGGGGGCGGACCTCATGGAGGTCGCCGAGCGCATCAAGCAGACCGCGTTCAAGATCACGCGCGCGGGCGAGCTCATGAGCCGCGAGGCGGCGCGTCGCCTTGGTGCCGAGAAGGGCATCGTCGACCTGAGCCTGGCGCCCACCCCCGCCGCCGGTGACTCCGTGGCCGAGATCCTGGAGATCATCGGCGTCGGCGAGTGCGGCGGCCCCGGCACCACCTGCGCCCTCGCGCTGCTCAACGACTGCGTCAAGAAGGGCGGGGTCATGGCCAGCTCGAGCGTGGGCGGCCTCTCCGGCGCCTTCATCCCCGTGTCCGAGGACGCCGGCATGATCCGCGCCGCCGAGGACGGCGCACTCTCCATCGAGAAGCTCGAGGCCATGACCTGCGTGTGCTCGGTGGGGCTGGACATGATCGCCATCCCGGGCGACACGCCCGTCGAGGCGATTGCCGGCATCATCGCGGACGAGATGGCAATCGGCGTGATCAACGCAAAGACCACGGCGGTGCGCCTGATTCCCGCCATCGGCAAGAGCGAGGGCGACATGCTCGAGTTTGGCGGACTGTTTGGCTCCGCCCCCGTGATGCCCGTCAACCGCCATGCCGGGAACGTCTTCGCCCATCGCGGCGGCCGCTTCCCCGCTCCTCTCAACTCGCTCAAGAACTAGCTTGTAGGGGCAACGATTGCCGAGCGCGGGCGACGGGATGTCCCGTCGCCCGCACCTTTGTGCCCCGGACGATTTCGAGGGACGGACTTCGCCTCGCCACCCATCGCGAGGGGGCTAGCTCCAAAACCGGATGGCCCCAGGGGAGAAGAACTCAGAGAGTGGGAGAATCGCAGGCTCCACCCATGGCAGCGGTTTAATCCCAGACGGGGGGCCGCCATCCCGCTGGCAGCGCACTCCCCGCGTGAGTGCTTTCGTGGGCGGCCAGCCGTCGGAAGCCCAGGTCTCCACGACACCAGCGCAGGTAACGGTCCCAAGGAATACGGGCAGTTCTCGTCGGCGGCAACAAGCGCATCGCGTGCGTACTCACGCGAGCGAGCCCCTGTCAAACGGGTTCCGTTCCCGCCCCGATGGGCGGCGGAAGCCCCGCGTGGGCGCTCACGTGGGGCGCCGTTTGCCACTACAGTTGGAACATTGATGCGATGACAACTGGGAAAACGGGACAAGGCCCGTCGCGGAAGCCTGGAAAAGCGCTCACGCTGACGACTTGCCGCCATGGTTCGATGTTTGGGGGGTTAGAGATTGTGCGCGACCTGGCGGATGGACTCCGACGGCAGCAAACTCCCGATGTGAGTGCTTCCCCGTTGGTGAGCACTTGGCACTGACCAGGTCCACCCTGCATTCTACCAGGTAGGAGGCTCTCGGGATCCGCCTGTCTCCCAGCCCGTGGCAGACAACTCCCGACGTGAGCACTCGCATCGGGATTCTTCTGCCAAATGGCCCACGCGCCGGGTTCGAATGGCAACGAACGCCTGAAGTGAGCACTCATATCGGGAGTTGGCCGCCACGGTTGAAATGCTGATAGTTAAGCAGCTGGGAGGACGTGACCTCGAATCACCCTTCCGGCAGCAAACGCCAGATGTGAGAACTCACGTCGGGAGTTTGCTGCCAGCTGGCGAGGAGGGGGAGGAAGGGGCAGTGGCCAGCATACGCGGATGAGCCAACTGGCCCGAAAGGCAGACAACCCGTCCCATTCTTAGCCCATCGACGCCTCACCGTGACCGTCGTGGTCCGGGACCCGAGGGGCTGGGACTGCGGTGGAGGGATGTCCCGCGTCGGAAATCTCACGACGTGTGTACACGCGACGCGGGATTTTAGACAGATGGGTCCTCTCGACGGAGTGGATGCCTAAAGTTGCGCCCCATGTGTGCACACGGGATGTGATTTCCGACAGTGGAGGAGCCTCCTCCCATCGGAGAACGGGCTTGACGCCAGAAAGTGCGTCCCATGTGTACACGCGGGACGCGCTTTCTGGCAGCGGATGCAACCTCCCGCAGCCAGATGTCCCCTCCCGCGGTTGGCCGATTTCGGAGCCAGGGAACCGATAGCTTTCCTACGCGGAGGAGCCGCCGAGTCCGCGGGAGCCACGGCCCGCCCCATTCTTAGACCATCGATATCCCGACGAGCCGAGCGGCCCACTGGCTGCTGCCCCCCAAAGAAAGCGAGTCGACCCTCCTGGGACCGTGGGAGGGGGCATCGGCCCCGATGTCAGCGGTTCTCTCCCCCAGCGGAGCATTGCTGAAAGGCCATCAATCCGGTCTTTGATTATTCTTGAGGCCATTGGGAAGACCGTGAGCGTATCGCAGGGACTCGGCAGGGAAAGCCAGGCAATGGACAGGCGAGAGGGACGTACCCCACATAGGAGGGAGGCAACCCCCAGGCATCCATCGAGGGATGCCTGGGGGGAAGGCGAGGGCGGCCGTGGCAACGGGGATCGGTGCCCCGAGGCATCGACCCTCTCCCGCGCGCATGACCGCCACGACCGGGGCACCGGCTCGGAAGGCCCCAGAACGTCCCGACCCTCCGGGCGATCCGGCCAGCGCGGCGGAGCGACCCCTCCCCCTGGTGGGCGGCGCGGCGGAACCCGTCGGCAGATGCCGCGACGCGGACGCAAGGGCTCCTCTCTCCTGCCGGACAACTATCGCGAGGTTGCCGTGGTATCCGTTGCGGCAGCCGTGGCGATCACGCTGGGACTGGGCGCGTTGGAGGGGCATGCCTCGCGGTCGGCCGACTCGGCGGCAAACTCTGACTCGAGCTCGGCCGCAGTCCAGGTGGACTCCGCGGCAGATGCCCGCACGGAGGCGGCGGAGACGCAGGGCCAGGCGGTTGGCTCCGGCACGCTGGAGGTCACCGGCATAGCGCGGGACGGCTCCGCGCAGGAGGTCGCCAACCTTGAATCCGCCATCAGCGGCTTTGAGGGCAACGGGTGGTCGCTGGGCATCTACCTCGAGGACCTGGACGGCGAGACGCGCGTCTCGTACAACGCCGAGTCGAGCTTCTACACGGCGAGCAGCATCAAGGGCCCCTACGTGTGTGCGCTGCTCCAGGAGCTGGTGGACACGGGCCAGGTGAGCTGGGAGGACGTGAGCGACCGCGTGACCCGCACCATCGTGGACTCGGACAACGACGCCTACGCGAGCCTGGTGGAGCAGTACGGCCAGGACTTCTTTGTGTCGTGGCTTGACGAGCACGACGTGTCGTTTGGCCCGTACGAGACGCGCCAGCAGTACATCGCCTGGAAGTATCCCCACAGCACGCCCCACCAGCTGGCCGAGGAGTGGGAGGCGGTCTACGCCTACCTGAGCAGCGGAGACGGGCACTCGTCGGACCTCGCCGGGCTGTTCCAGGCAAGGACCACCTCGCCCATAGCGGACGCGCTGGGCGACCGGTACGTGACCTGGTCCAAGGCGGGCTGGTACCCCAAGGACGAGAACGCGATCTTTGGCAAGGCGGCAAACGACGCGGGGGTCGTGCTGGTGCCCGCTTCGCAGGGCGGCCCGTACATCGTGGTGATGATGTCGACCGCCCCGGCAGAGCTGGACCAGCTCGAGCCCGTGATCTCGGCCCTCGACACGTTGGATGCGGCGGAGAGGGGCTAGGCGAGCCAGTCGCCGGCGATCTCGTCGGGATGGGCAAAGACCCAGCCGCCTCGCGCCTCTCCCCCGCCGACGCGACGTGCCCCGCACCACCCGAGGGGGATGCGGGGCACGCGGTTGAACCTCAAGCCTGGCGCGGCTACTGGTAGCGCAACGCCTCGACCGGGTCGAGACGTGCCGCCCGCCGCGCGGGATAGTAGCCAAACAGCAGGCCCACGACCACGCAGATGCCCGTGGCGAGCAGGACGGCCTCGGGCGACACCGCCGGGACGATCTTGGTGTCCCCCATGCCCAGCGAGCTGGTGGGGATGGCAAGCGCAAGCGCCCATGACCCGCCGTAGCCCAGCGCCACGCCCAGGACGCCGCCGATCACGCTGATGGCGATCGACTCCGCGAGGAACTGCGCGGTGATGTCCCCCCTGGTGGCACCGAGGGCGCGACGGAGCCCGATCTCTCTAATCCTCTCCGTGACGTTGGTGAGCATCATGTTCATGATGCCGATGCCGCCGACCAGAAGGGAGATGCCCGCGACCGCGCCCGCGAGGAGGCTGAAGGTGGACGAGAAGCTGTCAAGCTGGTCAATGATCGACTTCATGGTCTGCACCTGGACCGCGTCGCCCATGGAGTCGGACCCGTCGCCCGAGCCCTGCGAGGTGACGCCCAGGATGGACTCCAGGCGCTCCTTGGTGCGCGTGGCAATCTGATCCACGTCCACCCCCTCGTGCACGATGCCCGTGAGGGAGTCGTAGGTGAGCTGCCCGCCCATCCACAGGTTGGCGCACGTCTGGGCGGGGACCCACATCATGCCCTGCCCCTGGCCCATGCTGGAGTCCGTCTCCGCGATGCCGACGACGGTGAACTCGGCGGAGTCGAGCTTGAAGGTCTTCCCCACGGCGTCGTAGTCGGCGCTCCCAAAGATCTGCCGCACGTCGTCCGTGGTGAGGACGCACACGTTGGCCCCCGAGCTCTCCTCGGATTCGCTCCACAGCCTGCCCGAGGTGACCTTGGCGCCCGAGCTGGTGACCGTGGACGCGGCACAGCCCATGGCGGTCATCTGGACGCTGCCGCCCTGGGTCTTCACGGTGCCGCCGCCATACGTGACGCCGTCCAGGCTCTCGTACTCGGGCATGGCGGAGCGGAGCGAGTCCACCTGCTGCTCGCTCAGCCCGCTGCCGTTGACGTAGATGCTGACGGTCCTGGCGGCATTGAGGCCCAGGCTGCCCACGAGCGCGTTTCGCATGCCCCCGATGAGCGAGGTCATGGAGATGACGGCAGCGATGCCGATGACGATGCCCAGCACGGTGAGCAGGGTCCTGCCACGGTTTGCCTCGAGCGAGCTGGTGGTCTCGCGCAACAGGTCGCGCATGGTCATGGTCATACCGACGGCACCTCCCTCAGGCGCTTGGTGCGCCCCTCTCCCGTCGACGGGGGAGAGGAGAGCTGCCCCCATCCCTGGTCCACGCCCTCGTCGGGGGTGGAGGCGAGCCTGCCGTCCAGCATGTGGAGCGTGCGGTCCGCGCGGGCGGCGACGTGCGGGTCGTGCGTGATGAGGACGATGGTCTTGCCCTTGTCGCGAAGCCGGGCGAAGGTCTGCATGACCATCTCGCCCGTGGCGGAGTCGAGGTTGCCCGTGGGCTCGTCCGCAAGGATGATCGCGGGGTCCGCCACGACGGCGCGGGCGATGGCGACGCGCTGCATCTGTCCGCCGGAGAGCTGGTTGGTCCTGTTGTCGTAGTGGTCCACGGGAAGCGAGACCTCGTGGAGGGCCCGGACCGCGCGCTCCTCCCTCTCGCCGTACGGGACCCCCGCAAACACGAGCGGGAGCATCACGTTGCGCAGCACGGTGTAGGTGGGCAGCAGGTTGAACGACTGGAACACGAACCCGATGCGGCGGGCGCGCACGAACGAGAGCTCGTCGTCGGTGAGACGCGCCACGTCCAGGCCCTCCAGGTGATAGGTGCCGGTGGTGGGGGTGTCAAGGCAGCCGAGGATGTTCATGAGCGTGGACTTGCCCGAACCGGACGGGCCCATGATCGCGAGGAACTCACCGCGCTCGACCGTGAGGGACACCCCCCTCAGCACGTGGTTGAGGCCCGCGGCGGTCTCGAAGATGCGGTGGACGCCGCGCAGCTCTATTACGGGGGCGGTCATGTCACAGCACCCCAAGGGCGCGGCCCGCGACCATGCGGTCCGCCGTCGCATCCGCGGGGACGGCGTCGCCCGAGGACTCCCCGTCGGCGCCTGCCGAGGAGTCCGCGCTGCCAGCGGATGACGCGTCGGTGGCGGTGGCGTCGCCCGTCTCGCCCGAGTCGACCGTGCCGCCCGAGACCACGAGCACGTCCCCCTCCTTGAGGTCGCCCGTCACCGCGGCCTGCGAGCCGCTCTTGGCGACGATCGTGACGCTGACCGTGCGCGAGGTGTGTGACTCGCTGTCCTTCTCCACGTTGACGCTGCCCGTTCCGTCACCGTTGTCCGTGAGCGCGGACGTGGGGACGATGAGGGCGTCGTCCAGCGAGTTGGTGACGATGCTCACGCTTGCGGTCATGCCGGGCTTGACCCTGGCGTCGGGCTGGGGGATGAGAAGCTCCACGGCGTACGTGGGGCCGCTGGTCATCCCGGTGGCATCGGAGCTGGTGCTGGTGGTCGCGGCGACGGACTGGACCGTCCCCTCGAGCGAGAGGTCCTGGATGGACGAGAAGGTCACGGTCGCCTTCTGGCCCACGGCGACCTTGTTGATGTCGTTCTCGCCCACGTTGACCGTCACCTTCATCTGCGAGAGGTCGGCCACCTGGCAGAGGTTGCCGCTCCCGGTGCCCTGGGCCTGCGCGGCGGCGGCCTGCTGGCCCACGGAGGACCCGGTGGTGGCGTTGAGCTCGAGCACGGTGCCCGAGATGGGGGAGGTCACAGTGCGCTTGTCCGCCTGCGAGACGGCCTTGTCGTAGGCATCCTGGGCGTCGTCCACCTGGTTCTGGGCGGTCTCGACGGCGTTCTTGGCGTCCTGGACGGCGTCACCCGAGGAAGTGACGGTTGTCGCGGAGCCTCCCTGCCCGGAGGTGACGCCCATCGCGGCGCCGCCGTTGGAGGAGTCGGCGGGGACGCCTCCGTCGTCAGCCTGGCGCAGCGTGGCGGAGGTGGCGTTGGGGAGGGCCATCGCCTGCTGGTCGGCCGCTGCCTGGGCGGAGGCGGCCTGCGCCTGCGCGGCGGCGGACTTGGCGTCCTTGAGCGCCTGCTGAGCCTGCGCGAGCTGCGACTTCGCCGACTTGAGGTTGCGGTACGCCTCGCGCACGGCGCGGTCGAGGTCGTCGTTCTTGATGGTGAAGAGCGTCTGGCCCTTCTCGACCTGCTGGCCCTGCATCACGCTGACGCTCGCGATGGTGCCGTCGACCTCGGGGGTCACCACGACCGACGAGACGGGCTGCACCGAACCGGAGGCCTCGACCGTCTCCTCAAAGTGACCCTTGGTCACCGTGTCAGTGCTGTAGAAGTCCCCACCGTCGTCCTTGGGGGCGAGCATCCCGGGGACGAACACGATGCCCAGGATCACGACCGCGACGATTCCGACGACGATCAGGCGGTTGCGGATCTTCTTGCGGCGACGCTGGGCGCGCATCTCCTTCAGGCGCTCGTAGGCCGCGCGCTCCTCCTCGTCGAGCTCGGGGCCCTCGACGACGGGCGGCAGGTCGGCGTGCCCCTCTCCCCCGCGGTGGCCCAGGACCGGCTTGGGGGCAAGGACCGTCTGCTGCTCTTCCGTGGAGCCCTGCGCCATGTCGCCGGCGCCCTCAGGCGGCTGCGGGGAGGACTTCTCCCCCTCGCCCTTCCGTGGGATGTGGAACTTGCTGCTCTTCTTCATCTCGTCTCCCGAAGGTCGACGGGGCGCGTGCCGCCCCGACTGGGTCTGGGTGACGTCGCGTGACGGGACATCCCGCTGGCGCGACCATCCTAACTGTACTAGTGAGTCTAATACAGTTAATACGGAAACGAATCTGAAAGATGCCTATCCCGGGCAAATCGGGGGACGGTCGCCAGTCACCTGCGAGCGTAGGGGAACGCGGACGGAGGGAACTTTCGAGCTTTGATCACTCCCGGGGGCGAGGGAACCCAAGGACGCGGGGGAGAAGGACGAGGCAACGGATCTGCAACCCCTCCCACCGGCCACCCGGGTTTCGGGCTTGTGGCCCGTGGTGGCCGAGAGGCGTGCGGAGGTCCCAACTCCGCCAATCATGAGCGGGGCCCAAGTCTAGGAAGGGGGTGGACGTTGGGCGCATGCCGGTCGGAGCGAGGGAGGCAGTACGTCGCCATCTGTGATGGACCAACCTGTTCGCGGTCAGTCATTGTTCCGGCAGCACCAGCCAGCCCTTGCGATAGCGCTCTCGTCGAAGGCCAAGGGTCAGCCGGCAGAAAGTCGCTCGCGGGGAGCGCGGACGATTCTCTGCCAAGGGACTGGAGCCTTTCCATGCCTCATGAGAATGGCATCGGTAGTCATTGAACGGACGGCAACGAACGCCGCTCACAAGGCCGAGGGGAAAGAGCCGAACCATCTCCCTCGGCAGGTGCCAGGAAGTGCATCCCGCGTGTACACATGGGACGAGATTGTTGGTAGCGAAGCCGTCGGTCCCCTGCACTTCCCCAGTTGCCAAGCATTATGGAGCGAGGCTTTGCCAGAAAGTCTATCCCGCGTGTACACATGGGACGAGGTTTCAGACGGAAGGGCCCCTCCCAACCCCACTGCCGTCAGAAAACCCATCTCGCGTGTACACACGGCGCGGGGTTTCTGACACTGACCACGAGGAGCGGGACGCACCCGCAGGTCACCGATAGCCGAGGCGCAAACGCCGCCAAAAAGTGCGTCCCGTGTGTACACACGGCGCGGGGTTTCTGACGGCACCATCCCCGCATGGGACCCTGAAAGGCAGATGGGACTTCGACATCCGGAGAATGGAATTTCCACCCGAGGGGTCTCCACGCGCGATTCCCCGCCACCTCTCTTCCTTGAGTAGTTGTCTCCGGGAGGATCAACACACCGGCGCTTCGCCGTGCGCCGTGCGACGGGAAGCCACCCCCAGGAGGACAACCCCCTTACCCCTTCTTTGAGCTTTTATCGGGCTCTTCGAACCTTTGGGTGGGTATCACGCCTCGCAAGACTTTTAGCCGAAGCCCCCCGGCGGTAGCATTCTTCCCATGGAAGGCTGCCGTCTGGAGGCGCGCATGGACGAGAAGGCCGGCATGCTCGCGAGGCTCTTCGAGCGCTCGATGGGGCTCGGCAGGGAGTGGGA
>Ga0214927_100137_pt1 | contig 38242 bp, 31 predicted proteins | sample Stichaenrichm16X_FD_168612 | JGI IMG/M metagenome (GOLD analysis project Ga0214927, IMG submission 168612) | Xylose enriched microbial communities from anaerobic bioreactor in Madison, Wisconsin, United States - 16X | ecosystem: Engineered > Bioreactor > Anaerobic > Unclassified | place: USA... | reverse complement strand
TCCGCCTGCATGGCCCTTCGCCATTGCTTCCTCCGCTCTTCCGGATGCATCAGCCGTTCATCCATATGATGCAGCGGAGCGGCGACAGGAATTCCTGCGGTTATGCCGGAGGTCCTCAGCCATTTGTGAGAAATCTGCAAGAGGCAAGCGAGGGGAAGCCATGGACGATACGCCAGATACCGAGGATGAGGTGCGTCTGAACACGAAGGATGAGGCGGCCAGGCGCGTCGCGTCGCTCGCGCTCGAGCTCATCAATGCCCGGCGTCCCCTCGAAGCCACCTATATCAATGCACATATATATCCAGACCTTGACCGGAGCTCCTTCTTCAGGGCCTTGGGACGTGACTGCGAGAGGCTCGCTGCCTGCGGCATGCATGTCGTGAAATCCACGCAGAATGACGAGCAGCTCTACCAGATCGACGAGAAGAACTCCTTCATAGGAGATGCGAAGCTCACCCAGCAGGAGGCACTCGAGCTCCAAGTGCTGCTCTCCCCGCAGGTCGCAAACCCTGCCTTTCCGCTTGCAGACGAGCTCAGGATGGCGCTCCTGAAGATCGACCGCTCCTTCGCAGAGCAGCCGCTCGTGAGCACGAGGCGTCCCAAGAAGGGTCCTGACCGCACGCTCCAGATGCTCCGCGATGCCTATGGGCAGCACCTGCTTGTCGAGGTAGGCTACTGCGATGCGGCAGGGGTGAAGAGCACGAAGATTCTCGCTCCCTATGGCTTCTACAGCTTCCGCGATACGCTCTACTGCGTCTGTGCAGAAGAGAAAGGCAGCAAGCTCGAGGAACCCAGGACCTACCGGATCGACCGCATGGAAAAGCCGAAGATCCTCTCCGGCAGAAGCTATACGGTGCCGGACAGCTTCGAGATCGAGGACTACCGGGCGCTCCCCTTCCAGATGGGACCAACGGTCGGCACGGCAGTCTTTGCTGCTCGGCATCCACAGCCAGACCTCGTCTCCCTCATGAAGGCGCATGGCACGCTCAAGGAAGAGGAGGATGGGAGCTCCATCTGGCAGGTCCCCGCCAGCTCCTGGGAAGCAGCAGCATCCTGGGGCATAGCGCAGGGACTCATCCCCCAGAAGCCAGAAGAGCTGATCTCTGCTGCGAAAGCCTGCCTTGAAGGAGCGATTGCCCATGCCTAGCGGACGTACAAGCAACATCCAGGAGATACGCGAGCTCGTCGCACTTGCAGGAGCCCTCACCCAGGCAGGCGACACGATCACCGCCGATGCGATAGCGGCGCGCATGGGCATATCGCACGCAGAGGCCGAGCATTACCTCAAGCTGCTGCTCACGGCAGGAGATGCAGAAGGAACCTATCTCTCCCTCTGCATTCCGGATGATGAAAGCGAAGTCACGCTCGCCTTCGATGGCGGCATCAAGGGAAGGCCGCTCCGCCTCACGCTTGCAGAGACCCATGCGGTGCTTGCAGCGCTCAATGCCTGCGGCGTGCCGGAAGACGATGAGCTGCGCCAGAAGATTGCCACAGGCTTCGGCCGTGCCAATGTCACGCCTGCCACGATCGAGCGCCAGCTCGAGCCCCTTGCCTCGCCGGAGGAGCACGACGTCCTCACCTCCATCTCGGAGGCCATGATCCAAGGCAAGGCGCTCTCCTTCCTCTATCAGGGGACGAAGGATGATGCACCAAGACACCGTCATGCCCTTCCCCAGGAGCTCTCCCGGAAGGATGACGCCTGGTATCTCGACGCCTTCGATCTCGACAGGCAGGAAGAGCGCTGCTTCAAGATCGAGCGCATGGATGAAGCGGAGCCTGAAGAGGTCCCCGAGAATCTTGTCAGCGCCCCTGCCAAGACAGATGCAGAGCCAGCACGCATGGTGAAGCTCACCTTCCTGGATGAGCACTACCTTTCGCTTTTCGCCTGGCCAGGGCTCAAGATCTCGAAGAATGCCAAGCCTGTGCAGGGACGCATCCCCTACTTCGGCACCATGTGGCTTCCGCGCCAGCTTGCAGGATGCGCCGGCAAGGTCGTCTGCCAGGACGAAGAGGTCGCAGAGAAGATGCACAGCTATGCAGAAGGGCTCCTTCACCAGCTTTCCTAGCTGGGGAAGAGCCCTTCTGGCTTCTTCTTATATATATGTAGGGCTACTGCTTCTCGTGCGAGGAGCGCCACATCTCGAGATAGCGGCCGATATGTTCGCACTCGAGCTGCGTCCGTGTCTTCGAAGGCATGGAGTTAATGAAGTCGCGGCCATAGCGCTTCTGCACAAGACGCGAGTCGCAGAGCACAAGCACGCCCGTATCTGTCGAGGTACGGATCAGGCGTCCTGCTGCCTGCTTCACGGCAAGCACGGCCTCGGGCAGCTGGTAGCGCCACCAGGCACGCTGCTCGCGCACCTCCCGCTCCTGGACCAGCGGATCCTGCGGGCTTGCAAACGGCAGCTTCGGCACGACAACGCAGCGCAGCGTATCGCCTGCAGCATCGAAGCCTTCCCAGAAGCTCTTGAGCGCAAAGAGCGAGAGCGACTTCTCGCTGATGAAGCGCTCACGGAGCTGGCGGGGAGATGACCTCTTCTCCTGGCACGCAAGATCGAGCCCAATATCCGCAAGACGGGGCTGGAGGCCTTCGAAGACCTTCTCCATCTCGCGGCGGTTCGTGAAGAGCGTCAAGACCGAGCCATCCATCGCCTTGTGGATATCGAAGAGCACATCCTCGAGCGCCGGGAGATAGCCTGGATTGGACGGCTGCGGCAGGTCCTTTGCCACGACGACTGCCATATTGCTGTCGTAGTCGAAGCTCGACGAGAGCTGCACATCGCGGTAGGCAGACTCAGGAAGCCGGTCGAAGCCGACAGCATGGTTGAAGTGGGCAAAGCTCTTCCCCACTGCAATCGTCGCCGACGTGAAGACGGCGCTCATCGTATCCGGCAGCCAGTTTTTGGAGAGGTCCTGGCCGATATCGATCTTCTCTGCCACGAGCTTCTCCGAAGACCCCTGGCGCTTCCTGCTCTGGAGCTGGGCGGAATAGACATAGGCAGAATCTGGCTCAAGGCAGATGAGGCGGATGCTCTCGGAGAGATCCTGCAGGAACCTGCCGGATTCGCCGAGCTCGTTTCCTGCCTGGGCGGAGGTCAGGGAGACCGTCGTCTGGGCTTCGGACAGAGTCTTTCCTGCCTGGTCGAGCCGCTCATGAGCGTCCTTTGCCGCAGCGGCAATGGCCTGCCACTCCTTGGAGGCGCGCACCTTCTCGTCGATCCAGAGGGTCGACCCTTCGTAGGCAGAACCCTTCACAAGATGGTGCAGGTCATGAATCGCAGCAAAGAGCTCGGAGGTCACGACAGAGGCACGCTGCACCGCAGCAGATGCCTTCGTTATGAGCCCCAGGGCCAAAGTCGAACCAGGCTGTGCCGCGACCTTGATCATCGCATTGTGGATGGCGCCTGACTTTGCGCCGCCTAGAAGCTCGAAGGCAGCGCGCGTGTCATCGGAGGACACCTCGACCGCCCACTGGCGGCGTGCCTCAGACTCGAAGGCATGGGCCTCGTCAATGACCCAATGGCGTATGGGGGGCAAGATCCTGCCTTCCGAAGCCACATCACGGAGCAGGAGCGAATGGTTCGTCACGACCACGTCGCCCGAAGCAGCAAGCCTCCTTGCTGCATAGACGACACATTCCTGTGGGAAGAACGGGCAGCGGGTGCGCAGGCACTCGTTCGAGGTCGTCGTCAGCATGCTTCTCGGCACGCATCTCCAGCGGATGCCGAGGGCGTCGAGATCGCCTTCCGGCGACTGCGCGACAGAGGCATAGGCCACAGCCAGAGCTGTCAGCATATCGGAAGCAATGCCCGTGGCGGTGCGTCCAGGATTCGTGTCGAGCACCATATCGAGAGGCAGATCCTCTTCTGCCGAGCGCTGCATGCGGTGCAGGCACGGATAGTGCTCATAGCCTTTGAGTGCATGGAAGGAGACGCCTTCCGGCAGTGCCTGGTCGAGCGCCGGCAGCTCGTGTGCTATGAGCTGATCGGTCAGGGCATTCGTCTTGGTAGCAACGCCGATCGTGACATTGTTCCTCTGTGCAAAGAGGATCTCCGGCAGAAGGTAGGCAAGCGACTTGCCGACACCGGTGCCTGCCTCGATGGCACGATGGGTCGAGGTCGCAAGCGCGCTTCTGACCTCTTCTGCCATAGCAAGCTGCTCAGGCCGTGCCTCATAGCTCCCGTACATGGCAGCTATCGGACCATCGGGTGCGAAGTCTGCCTTGATCTCTTCCTCCGAAGGGGCCGTGAGCGGACCGTCGATCTCCTTCGCATCGGCACGATCTTCGACCGTGACCTCGGAAAGGAGGTTGCGGCGGACCTGCTTCAGGTTGAATGCCGTCGCATCGTCCGTGCCCGAGAGATAGGAGAAGATGGGGCGGTATGCCCAGGTGGCATCCGGATGGAGGTCTGCGAAGAAGGCAAGGAGGCCCTTCGGCATGTCAGCGAGCCCGCAGAGGATGATGGGCCACATGCCTGAGAGTGCATCTACATCGTCCATAGCGCGGTGGGTCACAGAATCGCAGCCGAAGGCCTGGGCCATGGCAGAGAGCCTATGGGTCGAGAGGCTCGGCAGCGCGATACGCGAGAGCGCAAGCGTATCGATCCAGTTGCCGGAGACAGAAGATCCTCCCGGCACGGACTCCACGAACGTGCGGTCGAAGGTCGCATTGTGCGCAAGGACGAGGTCTCCCCCGACGAACTCGGCAAGACCCGCCACGGCATCGGCGGGCGACGGCGCATCGGCCACATCGGACTGGTGGATGCCGGTCAGGGCCACGATCTCGGGAGGGATCAGGCCTTTGGGACGCACGAAGGTATGGTAGCGGTCGACAACCTTCTTGCCAGAGAGGCGGGCACAGGCAATCTCCAGGAGCTCGCAGTTCTTGAAGGAAAGACCGGTGGTCTCGGTATCGAGCACCACCAGGTCTTCCTCAAGAGGTCCGAAATCCTTTTCCTGTGCGCGCTGGGCAAGGGTCAGATAGTTCTTCCTGATGCTCGGAGGCGTGTTCGGCAGGAGCAGGCTTTCGAGCGTGACGGACGTATCGTCGGTACCAGACATCAACGCTCCTCGAGTGCCCACTCCACGAAGCGGGTGCAGAGCTCGGAGAACGGGATGCCCGCAGCACGGGCGGCATCAGGAAGGAGGCTTCTCTCCGTCATGCCCGGAATCGTATTGATCTCGAGCAGGACCGGCATGCCGTCCTTCTGGACGATGAAGTCGCAGCGGGAAGCATCGCGGCAGCCAAGGGCGCGGTGCGCACGCTTTGCGAACTCCTGTGCCATAGCGGTAGCCTCAGGCGTGAGGCGGGCAGGCATGATGTGGTGGAGCGAGCCCGGCTCATACTTGACCTGGACGTCGTAGAACTCGGCGTCGTAGGCAATCTCGATGATCGGGAGTGCCTGAAGCTCCTTGTTGCCAATGACAGGGACCGTGATCTCGGTGCCCTCGATGCAGGACTCGACAAGCACGTTGTCGCCCTCGGAGGACGCAAGCCTGATGGCAGGAGCAAGCTCTTCCTCGGCTGCGACGCGGGAGATGCCGAAGGAGGAGCCATTGGCAGACGGCTTCACGAAGAGCGGAAGGCCGAAGCGCTCGACAAGCTCATGGCAGAGGGCAGGATCGTCTGCGGCGGAAGCCTCGACGACCGTGCCGTCAGGCACCGGGATGCCGGCTGCGCGGTAGATCTCCTTGGCAGCATCCTTGTTCGTGCCGAGAGCAGAGGCAAGGACGCCGGAGAACGTATACGGAATATGCAGGATCTCGAGCAGGCCCTGGATGCAGCCATCCTCGCCGTAGCGTCCATGCATAGCAAGGAAGGCAACATCATAGCTGCCGGACGAGATCTTGGAGATGAAGTCGGGATCTGCAACATTCATGAGCTCGAGGTGGGCAAAGCCTGCCTCCTCGAGGGCGTGCATGCAGTTCCTTCCGGAATCCATCGAGATATCGCGCTCGTCCGACCAGCCGCCAGCCAGCACTGCGACACGGAGCTGCTTGATTTCATCCCTCGTCATGTGAACTCCTTTGAGCCCTCACGCTCTGATGAGCAGCAGGGCGAAGATGTGAAACAATGTACTGAGTTACTAGAGGATACATCTCCTCAGCCACCAAACGGAGAAGAGAGAACCATATGGTTTCAAACCAGAAAAGTCCTACGTCAGGAGAGAGTCCTGCCGCACGTCCCGATATCCATACGCTTTCGCACAAGCAGCTCGCGGAGGTCATCGAGGAGCTCGGAGAGCCAGCGTTTCGCGTGAAACAGATCGAGTCCTGGGTCTGGGAGAAGAATGCCCAGAGCTTCGACGAGATGACAAACCTGTCGAAGGCACTGAGGGCAAAGCTTGAAGAGCGCCTCTCCATGGGCAACGCTGTCGAGCTTGCACGCCAGATCTCTGCTGACGGCAGCCGCAAGTACCTGCTCCAGTTCCCTGATGGCACGACGGCAGAGTGCGTCGGCATGCCGACAAAGAACAGGCTTGCTGTCTGTGCCTCGACGCAGGCAGGCTGCGCTATGGGCTGTGCCTTCTGCGCGACAGGCAAGGCGGGACTCGCCCGCTCGCTCACGTCCTCCGAAATCTACCAGCAGGTCATGCATGTCGCAGACGACTTCCAGACCCGCGTGACGAGCGTCGTCTTCATGGGCCAGGGCGAGCCTTTCATGAACTACGACAACACGCTTGCAGCGCTCAGGCGCCTGAACGACCCTGAGGGCGCTGGCATCGGTGCCCGCCACCTCACCGTCTCCACCTGTGGCGTCATTCCTGGCATCATGCGCTTCGCGAACGAGCCGGAGCAGTTCACGCTTGCTGTGAGCCTCCACTCTGCAAACCAGAGCACCCGCAACAAGCTCATGCCGGGCGTCAAGAAATACTCGCTTGTCCACCTCTATGAGGTGATGGGCGAATATGTCGACAAGACCGGACGCCGTCCGACCTACGAATATGCCCTTATCGACGGTATCAACGACAACGACGACGAGCTTGGTGCCCTCTGCGACTTCACGCGCGGCACGCTCGCCCATGTGAACATCATCCAGCTGAACGATGTTCCTGGCTCTCCATTCAAGCCAGCCACCCAGGAGCGTGCAGAGCAGTTCGTGCAGCAGCTCGGACGTGTCGGTGTCGAGGCAACGATCAGGAACTCCCGTGGCGCCGATATCGATGCGGCCTGCGGCCAGCTCTCTCAGAACTACTACCGCCAGCTTCAGTAAAGAATCTGCAGATAGGTGAAGGGGTACTAGAACATTTGTTCTAGTACCCCTTCTCATTAGCTGTTGGACCCGCTCAGTATCCGAGGCTTTCCCACTGCCGTTCGACCGCTTCGCGGTTTGCCTCATTCTCTTCAGCAGTCGGATCTGCCGGCTTGCTTGCAGCCACCATATCCTGGATCTTATTGACTGCTCCCGATACCGCATCCTTCATGCTTGAAAGCTTTGCCTTCGTTTCAGGCGTCAGGACATTGCGGTAGATATAGATGCCGCCTGCCACGAGGATGGCAGACTCGACAACGGTACGACGGAACTTGCCCATCATTCCCCCATCTCCGATCCTGCGGCACGCTGGAATGCTTCGATGATGCGTGCCAGATCGTCTTCATCTCCGAACTCGATCTCTATCTTATGCTTCCCGCCACGGCCATCTTTCACACGCACCTTCGTGTCGAGAATCTCCCTGAGCTCTCGCGCAGCCTGCTTGTAGCTCTGCGGTGTCGGCGGCTTGGGAGCTTTGGGTTCTTTGCTGACAGAAATCAGCGAAGCAAGGTTTTCTGTCTGACGAACCGTCAGATTCTCCTTTACGACACGCTCGGCAAGGGCGATGCGGCCTTCTTCGTCAGGCACTGCAAGGATGGCACGGGCATGCCCTGGAGTGATCTCTCCTCTTGCCAGATAGTCCTGCACCTCTTCCGGAAGATCGAGAAGACGGAGCGTATTGGCCACCGCAGAACGGGACTTGGAGAGGACCTGTGCCACCTTCTCCTGCGTCCAGCCTTTCTGGTCAACGAGCTGGCGGAGGCCCTGCGCTTCTTCGACCGGATTGAGGTCGGCACGCTGGAGGTTCTCGATCAGAGCAAGCTGGAAGACATCCTCATCCGAGATATCGCGGATGACGGCAGGAATCTCCTTGAGCCCAGCAAGCTTCGATGCCTGATAGCGTCTCTCCCCTGCCACAATCTGGTATGTGCTGCCCGTCTTGCGTACAAGAATCGGCTGCAGCACGCCGTGCTGCTTGATGGAATCAGCAAGCTCCTGGAGCTTCTCCTCATCGAACTCCTTGCGGGGCTGGTCGGGATTCGGCTCGATCTTGGAGATTGGCAGCGTTGCATCAGCCTTTGCGGGACCTACTTCAGCGTTGGCCTCTCCCATGAGGCTTTCGATGCCACGGCCCAGTCCTTTCCTAGCCACGACGTGTCACCTCCTTGGCAAGCTTCATATATGCAAGAGAACCCTTGTTCACACGCGAATACATCGTGATAGGAAGACCGTAGGATGGAGCCTCTGCAATCTTCACGGAACGCGGAATCATATTCTTGAAGACCTTGTTGCCAAAGAACTTGCGCACCTCGTCGACAACCTGCTTCGAGAGCGTCGTCCTCGAGTCATACATAGTCATAAGGACGCCAAAGACGTCGAGCTCTGGATTCAGATGCTCCTGGACCATATGCATGGACTCCATGAGCTTGGAGACACCCTCCAGTGCATAGTACTCGCACTGGATAGGAATCAGTATGGAGTCTGCTGCCACAAGCGCATTTATGGAAAGCAGGCCGAGCGAAGGCGGGCAGTCAATAAAGACGAAGTCGAATTCATCCTTGATCTGGTCGAGCAGGTTCTTCAGGCAGTACTCGCGCTTGTCGGTATTCACAAGCTCGATTTCAGCACCAGAGAGCTGAACGGTAGCCGGAACGACAAAGACATTCGGCTCGCAGGTATCCTGAATCAGGGAATCGATAGGCTGATCATTCAGAAGTGCGTCATAGATATCGTATTCGAGCTCTTCCTTGTCAATCCCATAGCCAGATGTCGTATTGCCCTGCGGGTCGAAGTCGACAACCAATACCTTGCGCTTGTTCTCGCCAAGTGCTGCAGAGAGGTTGATGGCAGTGGTCGACTTCCCTACTCCGCCTTTCTGATTGATGATTGCGATGACATGCGTAGGCTTCTCTTTGTTGAAGCGCTTCTTGTCCTGATATCCCAAGTCTGCTCCATTTCGTCTGCATTCGCTTGCCGTACAAGGACTATCTTACCTTCTCAGAAGGCCAGCAATGGCTCCCCCCTCTTCGCTGCAGAGATTTTCTGTTTCACGTGAAACACGTATATATCTCCAAGCATTTAACCGATGCCGCTCTTCCACCAATGGCAGATCTTCAAGATGCTTGTCTATCATGTTTCACATGAAACATTGTCTAATCCATCTCTCATGATGTGCTTCGATGCAATTGAATGAGCTGCTGATCTTCCTGCATGTTCCACGTGAAACAGAGACATAATGTATCCCGTATATAGACATACGTAGAATCCGCAAATGAGTGAAAGACAGCTCATCAAAATGTTCCACGTGAAACTAATTTAATACCGTCCATTACGTGTAACCAGCCTGTCGAGTTCCTTGATGAGGATGTCGAGTTGATAAATCTACCTGTCGAGTTCACCAAATCTTCCATCGAAGACGCTTTGCATGTCTTTCGATAGTTATATACAGCAAGCCTGAAGCATTCGAGTATCGACACTTTTCCTTTGCAATATAGCAACAGTGGAATTTAGTGCATATATCTATGAGCAAGCCATAACATGATCTCAGAAAGAAATCCTAATTACAGCAACACCTGACTTGCTTTGGGTCTATTGACTAATCCAGTCATATAGAAATATAGGACTAACAGAGCTGCCTCGTGGATTCCTTCATCCTGTTTCATGTGAAACATATCAACTCATGCTGTTTCAGACCAGAACATATGTATGTCGAGTTGAGATTTTGAGCTGTCGAGTTGACTATTCTTGCTTCCACTAGGTTCCAGACTTGCTCATGTTCAAAGAGCGCAGAATCAATTCCTTCTGGTGGATGCTGTTCATCTGATACTGCCACCACTGCGAAAGACAGGTTCCTCGATCCAGCTTTGCGGCAAAGAAGCAAATGTCGATTCAAGGGTCGGAGCATTCCATAGGGTCTCACAAGGAAAGATGCTATTTAGGCCAACAAGATACCTGTAACATATCGAAGCTGCTTCAGCTGATTTCGTATGCACAAGGAGAAAGAGTCAGTGTAGAAGATTCGCCTACATCCAAGCAGCATAATCAGTTTGATTACTTGGTGCAGCTGCAGTTATATCTGAGACGTGATACGTTCATCTGCCGTTTTCGAAGAGCATTTCTGGGCAACATGAGGAAATGCGGCTCTGTTTATGATCAGAGCCGAAGCACTGATTGATGTGCTCCGACTCTGCTCGATCAAAAACTTTGAATTGCTTCCTTCACCAACCAAGCATGCTGCTTGTTTGAAAGCTCTATTTTCTCGTGAGCGGATGGTGCTGTGCCATGCCAGGGCGGCGGGGAAGCTTGATCTGCGGATTCCTTTCACGTGTATAGACCAGGAGCTCACGATGGCCCATATCATGGGGAAGCTCGATTGTTTCACGTGAAACAGCATCCATGCCGCAGAGCTCGGCAGCATAACGGCTGTTGTCGTACTCTTCATCCGAGAGCTGGCCCTTGCTCACAACAAGGGAGCCATGGCGGCAAAGAAGAGGAGAAGCATATTCGATAAGGACAGAGAGGGGAGCGACAGCGCGAGCGACAATGGTGCCAAACTGTCGCTTGCTTGTCAGTGCAAGCTCTTCGGCTCTGGCTGCATCAGCTTCGATCCTGTCATCTAAACCAAGCTTCACGAGGAAGTCTGAGACGGCAGCAATCTTCTTCTGGGTCGAATCGATGAGGAGACCCTGAGATTGGCTCATGATAGCCAGAGGGATGCCAGGAAATCCTGCGCCGGTGCCAAGATCGAGATAGGGGAGATGCGTCTTCTTCTGGCTCTCCAGGAAAGAGGGGAGAAGCGTCAGCGAGTCCACCGCATGGAGCGTCACAGCGCTTTCGGGGTCCGTGATCCTCGTGAGATTCATGTGCTTGTTCATCTCTACGACGAGGTCGAGATGCCTGAGCAGGAGGCCTTCCTGCCTTTCATCCGCATCTATGCCAATTTGGTTCAACTCTTGATGCAACTGCTGCCGTACCGATTCTCTTTCCTCGAACATGCATCCTCCTTCGTCGTCTCCATTGTCGCATAAAAGAGCGAGACCGCCGAAGCAGCCTCGCTCTTATCCATGCGCTATGTGTCCTGGAACTACTTGTTCACGAGCGTCACAACAACGTGGCGCATCGGCTCTTCGCCTTCGGAATGCGTGACGACGCTGTCATCGTCCACAAGTGCCAGATGCACGAGACGGCGCTCGTAGGCATTCATCGGCGGCAGGCTCACCGAGCCGTGCTGCTTCTTTGCACGTGCTGCAGCAGAACGGGCGAGAGACTGCACCTTGTTCTTGCGGCGGCTCTTGTAGCCCTCGATGTCCACGACAATCGGATAATGGAAGCCGAGCGTGCTGCTCAGGAGCGAGGATACGACCATCTGGAGCGCATCGAGCGTGCGGCCATGACGGCCAATGAGCACGGCAAGGTCTCCGCCATTGATATCGAGGATGAGCTCGCCGTTGTCTCCGTCGTACTCATCGATGCTCGAACCGGTCTCACCGAAGTAGGAAAGGATGTCCTTGATCGAGCGGATGGCTGCATCAGCGACGAAATCGAGCTCGTCGTCGGTGAGCTCCTGGCCTGCCTCGTACTTCTCCTTGATCGTGGCAGCCATATCGGACGTGGCTTCGGCAGCGTCCGCCTGAGCCTCGGCCTCGATTTCTTCCTCCATGTAACACCTCCTGGATAGAAAAAGTGCAGCAGGGCATGTGCCCTGCTGCGTGAATGCTAGTTCTTCTTGTGCTGGCGCTTCTTCTGCTCGCGGCGCTCGACCTCGATGACGCGGCCCTGTGCCTCCAGCTTGGCGGCCTGCTCGGCCTTGACCTTGTCCATGACCTTCTGGGTCACGAACTTCTGCTGGGCCACCTGCCAGATGGCAGAGGCATCGTAGTAGAGAAGGACGGCTGCCGGCACAGTCCAGCCGAACCAGACCATCATGACAGCCATGACAATAGCCATGATGAGGTTCTGGCTGCGCTGCTCCTCAGGCATGTTCTTCGCGTTCATGAGCATCGGGAGGAGCGTGAGCACACCGAATGCTGCAACGAAGAGCACATAGGGGAGACCTCCGCCAAGCCAGCCGTAGTCAGCGACTGCCTGCGCAGGAGAGATTGAGATGGAAGGGAGGATGCCGTAGAAGCTTGCATCGGAAGGCACGTTCTTCGCGACCGTGAAGAGTGCGAAGAAGACAGGCATCTGGATGATGATGGGGAGGCAGCCACCGAGAGGATTGAACTTGTTCTCGGAATAGAACTTCTGCATCTCCTCCTGCATGCGCTGCGGGTCGTCCTGATACTTCTCCTGGATCTCCTGCATCTTGGGCTGGAGCGCCTGCATCTTTGCAGACGATGCCGTGCTCTTCGTCATGAGCGGCATGATCAGAAGACGGATGATGACCGTCAGGATGATCACGGCGAGACCCCAGTCGCCGCAGAAGCTTTCGATGCCAGCAAGGATGCTGGTCATCCAGTTAATAAACCAATCCCACATCTTTCCTCCGTAGCCAGATATCAGGGAACCGGGTCATAGCCACCACGATGGAACGGATTGCAGCGCAGGATGCGCCTGAACGCAAGCCACGACCCCTTTGCAGCTCCGTACTTCCGGATGGCTTCTAGAGCATATTCGGAACATGTCGGCTCATAGATGCAGGAATCTGGCAGAAGGGGAGAGATGTAACGACGGTACCCCCTGACAAGAGAGGTAAGAATACGCGCTGCTGTGGACTGCTCGTTTTCTGCCTCCAGCATCATCGAACGCCTGCCTTCTTCAGAAGCTTCTGAAGGGCGGCGCCCACTTCGTCCGGCTTTGCATCATGCGTGTCGCGGGTCGCAAAGAGGATGATGTCATGCTTCTCCAGAGGCATCCCCGTCGTGCGGGCAGCCTCGCGCAGAACCCTCTTGCAGCGGTTGCGGAAGACCGCATTTCCGAGCCTTTTAGGCGCGACGAAGGCAATCCTGCCCGGATTGCCTTCGTCTGCCACGGCTACCGTCATGCGGACAAGCCGGTTTGTGTACCTGCGGCCACGCGAGAAGACCCGCTCAAAATCCTGTCTGGATTTGATGGTCTCCATTGATGCACCTAGACCGTGAGCCTCTTGCGGCCCTTTGCGCGGCGGCGTGCGAGGACCTTGCGGCCATTCTTGGTTGCCATGCGTGCACGGAAGCCGTGGGTCTTGGCACGGCGGCGCTTGTTCGGCTGATAAGTGCGCTTCATATCGTTTCCTCCTGTTAGAAGTACCAAAGGCATAGGTGCAATAGCCCTAAGATTGTAAGAGTCTTCCTGCGATGATGTCAATTTTTTGAAAAGTTCTCCGCAATTCCTTTTCTCTGCATCTTCTGCCTTCCTCACCGGCATCTCGCTGAAAGATTCAGCGTGTTTCGACAACTTTCCATCCGGTGATGAAAGTTTCCTGCCAAAGCCGCGAATATTCGTCTGAGTTTTCATCTTTCATTCGTCACATGTTGAAAACTTACGATGGTCTTTTCGACGCTGTTTTCACAATGGCCGAAAACTTTCATCCAGTTTTCTTTCTCCATGAAAGTTTTCTTCAATTGTTCAGCCATGGAAGAAAACCTTTCGCGTTCTTTCATCCAAGCGATGAAAATTTCTGCGCCGTAGTAAGCTAGGAAGGCATATTTCACGAGATAGGGAGGTGCGGGATGGCAGAAGATTTCTACCCGTTCGTCGAGAATCCGGGGTCGGCAGGAGACCATCCTGCACTCGAAGTCCACTATGCCGCGCGCATCGCGGTCTACGACGATGCAGCTGCAGCGCCGCGGGTCGTCGTCGTGGAGCCCAAGGATGTCCGCGCCTATCTCGAGGAGATCACAAGCGAGGTCACGCGCCTTTCCCATGAACAGGGAGGCACGATCCCGTTCATGGTGATACGAGAGATTGTCGAGAACTTCATCCATGCCTACTTCATGGAGCCCACGGTCTCGATCCTGGACCACGGAATGACGATAAGGTTCTCCGATCAGGGGCCAGGGATCCAGCAGAAGGGGCGCGCCCTCGAGTACGGCACAAGCTCTGCTACAGAAGAGATGCGCCGCTATATCAGAGGCGTCGGCTCGGGCCTTCCCTATGCCCAGCAGTACATGGCCGACAAGGGCGGCACCCTCACGATTGCAGACAACATAGGACATGGCACGATCGTGACCATATCCATGAAGAAAAGTGCCGCCATGGAAAGCGCTCCTGCCTCTCAGCAATCCATGCAGGCACAGCCCTCCCACAAGCAGGCAGGCGCATACCCTGCACAGCAGCCATATCCCCAGCAGATGCAGCAGCAACAGGGCTATGCGCAGCAGGCCGCTTCCTGGCAGCAGATGCCTCAGCAGGCCAATCCCTATCAGCAGACATGGGGACAGAACCCGTATGGCATGCAGCCACAGCAGGGATATGTGCAGTACCAGCCCTACCAGCAGCAATATCAGCAGCCTTGGCAGCAGGCCTATCCAGGGACTGCCCAGAACATGCAGCAGGGCGTGCCCCAGCAGCCGATGCAGCAGATAGGCCAGCCTCAGGCGGGACCATATCCTGGCCAGCAGATGTGGCAGCAGGACCAGATGGCTCAGGGCCAGCAGGACGGCTTCCCGCAGCAGCAGGCACAGCCCCTGCCTGGCACGCAGCAGGCTCCGGCTTCCCAGAATTCCTTCTCGGGGCTCCATATCTCGGAGCGCGGGCAGTCGGCGCTCCAATATCTCAGCAGCCACGAGGCGGTAGGCCCCTCGAACCTTGTGAAGGCATATGGAGGGTCCCAGCCTACCTGGTCGCGCGAGCTCAAGGAGCTCGAGGGCATGGGCCTCATCAAGAAGGATGGGCAGAAATACTATCTGACCGAGGTCGGAAACCTCTTCCTTGGCTCCCATTAGCTCAAAATGCAGCAATTTATAGTTTTCAACATGCCTTCGCTTGTTCTACAATGAGTTTTCGACAAATTGGCACCACACTCCCAAGGAGCAGGCATGGAGGTATCCGCAAACGAAGAGGCACGCATCCTCTGGGATGATGTCCTGGATCTTCTCAAGGCAAAGGAGCTCGCTCCTGCTGTCCTTGCCATGCTCAAGAGCTGCACGCCGGAGCGGATGGAGGAGGGCGAGTTCCATATCTCGACGACGACGCGTTTCGTGAAGCTCAAGGTCGACGAGAACCGGCCCCTCATCGAGGAGGCGCTGAAGGAAGCAGCCTTCGAGGATCTCACGCTTGTCTGCGACCTCGGCGATGCGAAGAAGGTCGCCGTGCATACGAACTCCGAGGTCACGCAGGAAGAGCTCGACGGCTTCCGCCGCCAGCAGGAGCAGCCAGAAGAGGTGCCGGCACCTGCCTTTGCACCTGCCGCACCAGCTCCGAGCGCTCCCCAGAATAAGGCACCTCTCCCTCAGGACAACCCCCTCATCGAAGCCATCCCCGAGAACGACTCGAAGCTCACATTCGACCGCTTTGTCGAAGGCGAGGAGAACCAGATCGCCCTCCAGGCAGCAAAGCAGGTCGCAGACGGCGAGAACAAGAGCTACAACCCGCTTTTCATCTACGGCAAGAGCGGTCTTGGCAAGACGCATCTGCTCAAGGCCATACAGAACTACATCGTGCAGACCCAGCCGCAGCGTGCCTGCGTCTACCGTACCGGCACAGAGTTCGTGAGCGACTATGTCCAGGCCATGACGGAAAAGGATGCAACGGCCAGAAGCGCGCTCGAGCGCCACTACCGTGCAATCGATGTCCTCATCATCGACGATATCCAGCAGATGGTGGGGCGCGAAGGCACGATCAACTTCTTCTTCAACACGTTCAACTACCTGCGCGACCATGGAAAGCAGATCGTGCTTGCAGCAGACCGCTCTCCCATGCAGCTTGGCATGGGCACAGATGGCCTCGACGAGCGCGTGACCTCCCGCATCGACTCAGGCTTCACCATCGGCATCGAGCAGCCAAGCTATGAGCTCAAGCTGAAGCTCGTGAAGACGTTCTATGAGCGCATGCGCCAGGACGCGATAGACGAGCACATAGAGGATGCGACAGGCGAGATCTCGGACGAGAACCTCGAGCTCATGGCAGAGAAGTCAGGCACGAACATCCGCGTGATCTCAGGCTTTGTCCAGTCCTGCCTCATGATGGCGCACAGGAAGGAGCTCAAGGGCGAGGAGCTCACGCGCGATGATGTCATAGCCCAGGCAAGCCTCAAATGGCCGACAGGGCAGAAGATCGTGACGATCGAGCAGATACAGAAGGCAGTGGAGGCCTACTACGGCGTCCAGCATACCGACCTCATAGGCTCCAAGAGGAACAAGGAGCTCATGGAGCCAAGGCATGTCGCCATCTGGCTCTCCCGCGAGCTTACCGACAACACGCTCGCCGATATCGGAAAGAAGTTCGGCGGCCGCTCCCATGCTACCGTCATGCACAGCCTGAAGTGGGTGGATGCCCTTCGCAAGGAGAACCGCATCTTCCTGCAGAAGGTCGACACGATCTCGGAGGAGATCACGGAGTAGGCAGGCGTCTGTCACAAATCTTGCAGAGAAGCTGTCGAAACCTGTCAGCAACTCGGCATATCGTGGTGAAAGAGATTGTCAAGGGATTGATGAAAGGTGAAAGTGTTCAGGACCGATCAGTTTTCAACCACGTATGAAACAGGCTTCCAACAGGGAATATGCCAGGATTTCGACTTTTCAACAGGCCTTACTATGACTGCTATTTCTTTGTATCTTATATATCTATATAAATAAGAAAGGGGCAAGGACCTATGAAGTTCACCGTGAGCCAGTCTTCACTTGCACAGGCACTTGCAATCGTATCGAAGGGCATGGGATCGAACGCTTCCCAGCCCATCATCTCAGGCGTCCATCTCATTGCAGAGAACGGAACGCTCGAGCTCCAGACGACGGATACGACGATCTTCATCCGCCATTCCATCGCTGCCAATGTGGATGAGGCGGGAGAGACGGTGCTTTCGGGCAAGATCCTGATGAGCATCGTGAAGAACCTTGCTGATGCCCCGATCTCTGTCGAGGGCGACGACCACAATGTGATGATCGCCTCCGGCAAGTCCTCATTTCGCCTCAACGCCCTCTCTCCCGAGGACTTCCCGTCCTTCCCGGAGTATGAGTTCGAGAATTCGGTCGAGCTCGATTCCGATGTGCTCCAGACGATGGTGGACAAGGTCTACAAGGTGACCTACAAGGACAACTCCCGTCCTATCCTTTCGGGCATCCTGACGACCGTCGAGGACAATACGATCCGCCTTGTCGCGACAGACTCCTACAGGCTTGCGGTCTGCGACACGAATGTCGATACCTCGAACGCAGAGGCCTTCCGTGCCATCCTTCCGGGTTCCGTGTTCCATGAGGTGCTGGGGCTTCCGGGCATGACGGAGAAGATCTTGATCGGCATCACGCCCTCCCAGGTCGTCTTCCAGTTCGGCAACACCACCTTCATTGCCCGAAAGATCGAGGGCAACTTCCCGAACTACAAGCAGCTCCTGCCGAAGTCCTGCACAACGAAGGTCACGGTCAATGTCGCAGATCTTGCCTCGGCCCTGCGCCGTGTCTCTGTCATTGCCCTTGCGAACCCGTCGGTCCGCTTCGATATCGAGTGCGACGCGAAGCTTATGAGGCTCTCTGCCACCTCTCCCGACCAGGGCGATGCAACGGAGTATGTGAACATCGACGCCGAAGGCGAAGATCTCTCGATTGCCCTCAACTACCACTATGTGAACGACTGCATGAATGCCGTGTCCGACCAGGACGAGATCACGCTCGAGCTCCAGAGTGCGATGCAGCCGGGCATCTTCAAGAGCTATGCGAAGGTGAACTACCTCTATCTCCTCATGCCGGTCAGGATGTAGCGCGTGGGCCTCAAGGTCGAGACGCTCTCGCTCTGGAACTTCCGGAGCTTTGCTGAGAAGACGATCTCCTTCGACGAGAAGATGACAATCATCGCAGGTCCCAATGCCGTCGGGAAGACGAACACCGTCGAGGCGCTCCAGCTCCTGACAGCTGGGTCCTCGTTCAGAAAGCCGACGGCGCAAGAGCTCCTGCGCGAAGGGGCAAAGGCAGGACGTGCCGACCTCTCTCTCAGAGGGGATGGCCGCGAGGTCGATGCGGCACTCACGCTCAAGGAGGGAAAGCGCCGCTTCTTCTGGTGCGGCAAGCCCTGCCATGCTCATGACCTTTCCGGCAACCTCATGAGCGTCCTCTTCACGCCGGACGACCTCTCCCTCGTGAAGAGGTCCGCAAGCTTCAGACGAGATGAGCTCGATGCCTTCGGCGCCCAGGTGAACAGGGGCTATGCAAAGGTGCTCCGCACCTATACAAGGGGAATCGAGCAGAGGAACAGGCTCTTGAAGGAGCCTTCCTTCGATATGGGCCTTCTTGATGCCTGGGATGCAAGCGTCGCGCTTGGAGCGGCAACGCTTCTCGTGCACCGCCTTGCGCTCTTCAGGAGGCTTTCTGTGGCCGCACATGACATCTATGGACAGATTGCCCAGGAGGACCTCTCCTGCGCCTACAGAAGCTCTCTGGGGCCCTTGCCGGAGGACGCCACGCGCGAGGATCTGGTCTTGCTCATGTCAGATGCTCTGGCAAAGGGCAGGGAGCTCGATCTCAGGCGCCAGATGAGCTGCGTCGGCCCCCACAGGGACGATATCGCCTTCGCGCTCGACGGACGCGATGCGAGAAGCTTTGCCTCGCAGGGACAGCAGCGCACGATCGTCCTTGCGTGGAAGATGGCAGAGGTCGAGGTATCGAGACAGATCCTCGGAGCATCTCCTCTGCTTCTCCTCGACGATGTGATGAGCGAGCTCGATGAGGGGAGAAGGCGGGCCTTGACCTCCTTCATGCAGGAAGAGATGCAGACCGTCATAACGACGACGAATCTGGGGTATTTCCCTGATGAGCTCCTGGAGCGTGCAAAGGTGGTCGAGATCGGTGAGCGAGGATAAGGATACGGAAGGCTATCCTGCCTTCGAGCCGACAGGCACGGACGCAACCTCCCGCGAGGAGTTCTACCGCATCTCGGAAGGTTCGGGCGAGGTCTCGATGAAGCGTGTCACGAAGGTGGACACGCTCCTGCGCGGCTACATGTCGGGGTCCATGAAGCGGGGCATGAGCATGCAGGCCAGGGCCTCTGCCGCCTGGTGGCAGGCAAACGGCGACCTCGAGCACAGGCATACCCAGGGCATCTACGTGAAGGAATTCAAGACGAAGGCCCCGGTGCTCTATGTCTACATAGACACTTCGGCGCTTCTCCAGGACTTCACGACGAACAAGGAGCTCTATCTCGCCCGTCTTGCAAACAGAGGCTTTGCGGCATCCGACATCAAGTTCCAGCTCTCGAGGAAAGGGAGAAAGAAGCCGCTTTCTCCCCAGGGGACGCGCAGGAAGGCAAAGCCCGTGAAGCCGGCTTCTTCCCTGGCACCGCTTGACGAGGGGACGTCTGCGGCGATAGATGCAGGCTGCGCAGAGCTGCCGGATGGCCTCAAAGGGGCAGCTGCCCAGGCACTCAAGCTCATGCTCGAGCGGAGCAGAAGCGATGCGGGAGAGCAGACGCACAGGGACTGAGCCTCTGGCTTGCGGACAAGCGCTTCTCGGAGCGCAGCAGCTCATGTGATGCAATCCAGCCAGATAAAAACCTTCGGGTTTGCAGAGCAGGATCGAGCAGACCGTTTCCGCCCTATTTTCATGCTGATGGCATCTGCTCCAGGCATACATCCATGGGCGCGCCGCCATCCGGCGTGCAGGGGGCAGCTCTGACAGAGGCATATCTAACGGATTTCAGACACAGATTGGCTCTAGCAGGTACCAGATATGCGCAAAATCGAGAAATGGGCTGAAAACGGCTCTCAGGGCCTTCTGAGGGAATTCTGATTGTGCTCAGCCTGCGGTTTCTTGCTTGGCAGGCCGCAGATACCCGCCGCTGTGGCCTATCATGAAACAGTCTGTACACGTGCATTTCGAAGAGAGGATGAGCGTGCCCAAGAAAGAAGAATACGGCGCGAGCAGCATCAAGGTCCTCGAAGGCCTTGAGCCGGTCCGCAAGCGTCCTGGCATGTATATCGGCTCCACGAGCGCCACAGGCCTGCACCATCTGGTCTGGGAGGTCGTCGACAACTCCGTCGATGAGGCGCTTGCTGGCTTCTGCACCAAGATCAAAGTGACGGTGCATCCCGACAATTCCATCACGGTCGAGGACAATGGCCGTGGCATCCCGGTAGCCAAACACCCGCAGAAGAAGATTCCGACCCTCGAGGTCGTTCTCACGGTGCTCCATGCCGGCGGCAAGTTCGACAACAATGCCTACAAGGTCTCTGGCGGCCTTCACGGCGTCGGCGTCTCTGTCGTCAATGCCCTTTCCAAGCGCCTGGTCGTCACGGTCAAGCGCGATGGCGGAATCTACCAGATGGAGTTCGCACGCGGCAAGACCGTGAAGAAGATGGAGCAGATCGGCACCTCGAAGGCGACCGGCACGACCGTCACGTTCTGGCCGGATGACGAAATCTTCGAGACGACGGTCTACAACTACGACACGCTGCATGACCGCCTACAGGAGACGGCCTTCCTGAACAAGGGCCTCAAGATCATCCTCACGGACGAGCGCGAGCTCACGCCGCGTACGGATGAGTTCTGCTACCAGGGCGGCATCATCGACTTCGTCAAGTTCCTGAACAATGAGAAGGAGATCCTGCCTGGCTGCTCCAAGCCCATCTACATCGAGGGCAAGACAGACCCTGACACCCCGCTCGAGAAGAAGGGCGAGGTCGAGGTTGCCATGCAGTGGAATGCCGGCTATTCGGAGAATGTCATGGGCTTTGCCAATGACATCTACACCGAAGAGGGCGGCATGCACATCGAGGGCTTCCGCACCGCTCTTACCAAGGTCATGAACGACTATGCGAGGAGCCACAACCTCCTGAAGGAGAAGGACGCCAACCTCACGGGTGACGATATCCGCGAGGGCCTCTGCGCCATCGTCTCCGTCAAGCTCCCCGATCCCCAGTTCGAGGGCCAGACGAAGGCAAAGCTCGGCAGCTCCTACATGCGCACGCTCACGAACCGCATCGTCTCCCAGGGGCTTTCCGACTACCTCGAAGAGCACCCGAACCAGGCGAAGGAGATCTTCAAGAAGGCCTCCCAGGCAGCACGCGGGCGCCTTGCCGCCCAGAAGGCACGCCAGGCAACGAGAAGGCGCGGCCTCCTCGAGACGGCGTCCCTTCCTGGCAAGCTTGCCGACTGCTCCGTGCGCGAGGCAGCCATGACCGAGCTCTTCATCGTCGAGGGCGACTCCGCAGGCGGCTCTGCAAAGATGGCACGCGACCGTTCCATCCAGGCAGTGCTTCCGCTTCGCGGAAAGATCCTGAATGTCGAGCGCGTCCAGGAGCACAGGGCTCTCTCCTCCGACACGATCCAGTCCCTGATCACGGCCATCGGCACGGGTGTGGGCGAGGAGTTCAACATCGAGAAGGCCCGCTATCACAAGATCGTGATCATGACGGATGCCGATGTCGACGGCGCCCATATCAGGATCCTCCTTCTGACGTTCTTCTTCCGCTTCATGAAGCCCATGATCGAGGCAGGCTACATCTACGTGGCGCAGCCCCCTCTCTACCAGCTGAAGCCCAAGGGCAAGAAGCATGGCAAGTATCTCTATACGGATGAGGAGCTCGCCCTCGAGGCGAAGAAGTACGAGGATCCGACGAAGTACACCGTGCAGCGCTACAAGGGTCTCGGCGAGATGGACCCTGAGCAGCTCTGGACGACGACCATGGACCCGAAGAACCGCATCATGCTCAAGGTCACGATCGACGATGCGATGGCAGCAGAGCGTGCCGTCGAAGACCTCATGGGCACCCAGGTAGAGAAGCGCAAGGACTTCATCCAGAACCATGCCAAGGACGTGCGGTTCCTCGACATCTAGCGAAAGGTGATACGTGGCTGACGACAACAACAAGCATCCAGGAGATGATCTTTTCGCAGGCGACGGGGACGACAACGAGACCCCCGAGCGCGGCGATGAGTTCGAAGACGACCTGGATGATACCGACGAGGACACGGAAGACCTGGATGGGTCTGACGACGATGACCTCGACGGCGACGACGATGAAGATGAATACGGAGATGAGGAAGAGGATACAGGCGAGGAGAATCTGAACCTCGCCGGTGCCAACCTCTCCCACACGATTTCGGATGAGGCAGGCACCCGCCTCGACCTCTCCGACATCCACGGCGGTGCGCTCAAGCCCGACGACATGGCAGAAGAGATGAAGGCCTCCTTCCTCGAGTACTCCATGTCCGTCATCGTGGCCCGCGCCCTCCCCGATGTGCGCGATGGCCTGAAGCCGGTCCACCGCCGCATCCTCTATGCCATGAATGAGGCCGGCATCACGCCGAACAAGCCCCACAAGAAGTCGGCATGGACTGTCGGCGAGGTCATGGGCAAGTACCATCCCCACGGCGATAGTTCCATCTACGATGCAATGGTCCGCATGGCACAGGACTTCTCGATGAGGCTTCCCCTCATCGATGGCCATGGCAACTTCGGCTCCATCGACGGCGATCCCCCAGCAGCAATGCGCTATACGGAATCCCGTCTGACGCGTGCTGCCATGGAGATGCTGGCCGACCTCAACAAGGAGACAGTCGATCTCCAGCCGAACTACGACGAATCGCTCTCCGAGCCTGCCGTCCTTCCTTCGGGCTTCCCGAACCTGCTTGTCAATGGCTCGAACGGCATCGCTGTCGGCATGGCAACAAACGTGCCGCCCCACAACCTCAAGGAGACCGTCGATGCAGTCTGCCTGATGATCGACAACCCTGACGTCACGACCGATGAGCTCATGCAGGTGCTCCCCGGCCCTGACTTCCCGACGGGCGGCATCATCATGGGCACCGACGGCATCAAGGAAGCCTATGAGACGGGCCGCGGCACCATCACGCTGCGCTCCAAGGTGCACGTCGAGCAGAACAAGAACGGACGGCAGCGCCTCGTCGTGACCGAGATCCCGTATCAGGTCAACAAGGGCCTTCTCCAGGAGAAGATTGCCCAGGCCGTGAACGAGAAGAAGATCGAAGGCATCTCCGACCTGCGCGATGAGTCCAACCGCAAGGGCATGCGCATCGTCATCGACCTCAAGAACGGTGCGGTGCCTGAGGTCGTGCTCAACAACCTCTACAAGCACACCCAGCTCCAGTCGAACTTCGGTGTCATTGATATCGCCCTCGTGGACGGCGTGCCGAGGACGCTGTCGCTGCGCGAGATGATCCACTGCTACATCGAGCACAGGGTCGACGTCGTCACAAGGCGCACGCAGTATGACCTCGACAAGGCGAAGAAGCGTGTCCATGTCCTCGAGGGACTTCTCATCGCTGTCGACAACATCGACGAGATCGTCCATATCATCCGCTCCTCCAGGGATGATGCAGAGGCAAAGAGGCGCATGAACGAGCGCTTCCAGATCGACGATATCCAGGGCGAAGCAATCCTCCAGATGAGGCTCCGCAGGCTCACCGGTCTTGCGCGTGACGAGCTCGTGGCCCAGATCAAGGAGCTCCACGAGATGATTGCCTACTACGAGGACCTCCTTGCCCACAAGGAAAAGATCTTGGGTGTCATCAAGGACGAGCTCCATGTGATCGCTGACAAGTACGGCGACAAGAGGCGCACGAAGATCAATGCCCATGCGGCAGAGAACCTCGATGTCGAGGACCTCATCGCAGAAGAGGACATGGTCATCACCTTCACCCATGCCTCCTACGTGAAGAGGCTGCCGGTTGCGACCTACCGCTCGCAGAAGCGTGGCGGCAAGGGCATCCGCGGCGTGAGCCTCAAGGACAATGACTTCGTCGAGGATCTCTTCGTTGCCTCGACGCATGACTACATCATGTTCTTCACGAACAGGGGCAAGGTCTACCGCCTCAAGGTCCATGAGCTGCCGGTGGGTTCGCGCAATGCCCGTGGTACCGCTATCGTGAACCTCCTGCCGCTCGAGGAAGGGGAGCATCCGACAGCTGTCATCACCTGCCGCGACTTCCCGAAGGACGAATACCTGCTCTTCGCCACGAAGCAGGGCGTCGTGAAGAAGACCGCCATGTCCGAGTACGACAAGACACGCCATGACGGGCTCATCGCCATCAACCTCAAGGGCGGAGATGAGCTCATCAACGTGCGCCGCGTCAAGCCCGGCGAGAAGGTCATCCTCGTCACGACGGACGGCAAGGCCATCATGTTCGACGAGTCCGAAGCCCGCGAGATGGGACGTGCAGCCGGCGGCGTGCGCGGCATCACGCTCAAGAGCGATGCCACTGTCCTCGGCATGGAGATCACGAACGGCAACGGAGACCTCTTCGTCGTGACCGAGAATGGCTACGGCAAGAGGACGCCGGTGAGCGAGTACCCTGAGCACAAGCGTGGTGGCCAGGGCGTCCAGACCATCGCGATGACAGACAAGAAGGGCAAGCTTGTGGCCTGCCGCGTCGTGGGTCCCCAGCATGAGCTCATGATCATGAGCGAGTCTGGTGTCGTCATCCGCGTCCGCGCCAATGAGATCCCGCGTCTCAAGCGTGCGACCCAGGGCGTTCGCATCATGAACCTGCCCGAGAACGACCATGTAAGCGCCGTGGCACGCATGGTCGCGAAGAAGAAGCAGGCCCCGAAGCATGATTCGAACCAGATGGGCTTAGATCTTGCCGCTGCCGGCGCGAAGGAAGCAGACGACGAGGAAGCAATCGATATCGGCGGCGAGGAAGAGGTCGACGAGGATTCGATTGACGGGGACGAGGAATAGCTCCTCCTCTCGATACGCTCCAAGCATGCAATGGCCTCCCAGCAGTCAAGCTGGGAGGCCATTTCCTTACCTGAAGGATGCAGGGCTCTGACAGATATCTGACGTATCAAGAATGCTGAAAAACTAGGAAATTTGAATTTCAATACGAAAAGTCCCGAATAAAGATTGTATGTTTCGCCCGCCATAAAAATTGCGCAACAACGAAAGGAGACTGATAGGATACTCAGTGCTACTAGGCATATGGAAACCGATCCAACAGAAATCAGGAAACCATAATGGGTTATCTAACAGTCAAGAACCCGGGTGACGAACATATGTGCCTGTGCCCAGCATGCATGGTATGATGGCGCTGCCAAACAGAGAATGCGACCTGGAGCCTGCCTGGCTCTTTGTTTGGCGACAATCCCACCGGGCAGGCTCCAGGCTGCAGATGGGATGCCGCCATGCCGAAGGGGAATGCCTTCGCAGAGATGGTCGCCGGCCTGGATTCCGGCGACTTCGCACTGCTGTCGTCTGCCGTGCACGAGAGGGAATGCCGGGAAGCCGTCGGATTCGGGACCTTCGCCGATGCCGCCAGCCTCTACCGTCCGCAGCCGGCCTGCCCGTCCTGCCGGGCGAAGGGGGCGTGGCGGGACGGGCACGAGGAGAGCGGGCTGCAGAGGTTCCGGTGCCGCAGCTGCGGCAGGAGATACAACTCCCTCACGGGCACAGTCCTCGAGCACAGCAAGGCGGATATGACCGCATGGATCCAGTTCGTGCGGCTCATGCGCTTCAGCGTGCCGCTCGACGCTACGGCCGAGATCTGCGGGGTCTCCCACCAGACGGCATGGGAATGGCGCCACAGGGTGTTCGCGACCGTGGATGGCTACCAGGACCGGATCGTCCTGAGGGACAGGGTGTGGATCGACGAGACATATATCGTGGACACGGATCTCTCCCACGGATTCGGGCAGGCCAGGAAGCGCGGGCTCTCGAGGCAGCAGGTATGCATCGCAGTGGCAATCGACATCCACAAGAATCCCGTCGCCGTCGTATGCGGCCACGGCAAGCCTTCCTCCAGGAGGATCAGGGAGAGCCTCGAGCCGCATATCGCGGAGGGCTCGACCATCGTAGGGGACAGGGAGCGTGCCCACAATGCCCTCGTCAAGGCGATCAAGGGCACCCATGAAGCCTACAAGGCGGACGTGAGCGATCCGGTATATCTCGAGCGGGTCGCGATGGTGAACAACCTCTGCTCCTGGATCAAGCGCTATCTCTGGCGGTTCACCGGTATGGAGATGAAGTATCTGCAGTCATACCTGAACTGGTACGTCTATCTATTCCGCGTCAAGCAGGCCAGCGAGAGGTGGCCCGAGACCGCAAGGGTGGTCCGCCATCTCATGCTTGCCGATGCACGTTTCCGCAGCTCGACGTGAAGCAACCATCACCCGGCTTCTTGACCGTCAGATATCCATTATTCTGACGGACGCTACGATGAAGCAACTGAGACGCAGCATGTAATCAAGCAGATTGTCATTCATCATAACGCGGGTACGTTAAATACTGAGGGCTGCTATTCGACATGGCAGACACGTGCAGCCTCTGCCCATTATGAGGTAGAGGCCAACGGAACGGTCGGTCAGCTTGCCTATGATTCAGATACCGCCTGGCATGCTGGTAACTGGTACGAGAATCTCGACAGCATCGGAATCGAACATGCAGATGCACCGGGATCTTCCTCATCCCATTGGTATCTTACTGAGGCAACGATCAATTCCGGTGCGAAGCTGGTTGCACTTCTGTGTATCCAGTACGGTCTCGGACGTCCTACTTGGGGTGTCAATGTGGTCGGACACAATGATGTTTCATCGACTGAATGCCCCGCCTCTCTTGGAAAAAGCGGCTCGCAGCACAATGAATATATGTCGAAGGCGCAGTACTGGTACGACATAATTGCCAGCACCCGTACAGCGTAAGATCTAGCTATATAACTCGATAGATTAATCTGATGCGTGAATCTGCTGCATGGTGGATTCATGCTCAGTTTGGAATCAGACTGCGTCACGTCTGCAATGTCGATACGTTGCATGGAAACTAGCTGCCAGGTAGGCTGAAGATAAAGTTTCTATTTAACAGTGCTCTCTGGCTCCAGTGTGGAGACTATTGATCTCGGTAAGAATAAGCGACAAACGAAAGCAAGTGACAAAAAAGGCCAGGGACTCAAGTCTCTGGCCTTCGTCGACAAGCTATGTTCTTCGCTCATTGATAAATGATATGTCATGCAGACAGCGATGATCGGCCTGAGCTATGCGGTGATAGTTTGACAATCAAGAGATATGGTCCATGTATTCCGCAAGCTCTTCCTCCCAGTCGGGCATGCGGAAACCTGCAGCCTCGAGCTTCGCGAGAGAGAGGGCGGAGTGCACCGGCCTGGGGGCGATGGGGCCCTTGGCGGATGCATAGTACTCGGCGGTCGTGACCGGACGCACGGCATCCCCGTTGCCGTTCCTCTGCTCGAAGACGGCACGGGCAATGTCGGCCCAGCTCCTGACAGCGCCAGATCCCGTGCAGCCGTAGGTGCCGCATGTGGCATGGGTGTCCAGGAGATGGAATATGGCTGCTGCCATGTCCCTGGTGAACGTGAGCCTTCCCAGCTGGTCGTCCACGACGGTGACCTCGGAGAGACTGTCCCCGGGGTCCGCGCACCTGTCGGAGAGGGCGGCCATCGTCTTCACGAAGTTGCGGCCGTCGCCTATGACCCAGGATGAGCGCAGGATGTAGTGCTGCGGGCATCCTGCCACGGCGAGGTCGCCTGCCGCCTTGGACTGCCCGTAGACGGAGAGAGGCGAGAGAGGCTCGTCCTCCGCATGGAGCTCCTGCGTGCCGTCGAAGACGTAGTCGGACGAGATGTGGACGAGGCGGATGCCGTGCTCGGTGCAGGCGCGGGCAAGGAGCGCCGGGCCCTGGGCATTGGCCTTCCAGCAGGAGATGCGGCCTTCCGGAGTCTCCGCCCTGTCCACTGCCGTCCAGGCCCCGCAGTTGATCACGGTTCCATAGAGGTCCCAGTCATACTGGGAGTAGGCTGCAGGGTCCGACATGTCGAAGGTGTCTATGTCGCAGAAGTCGAAGGAGGGGAGGAGGCCCCTCTCCTCGGCGAGCGCCCTCACGGCGCGTCCCAGCTGGCCCCTGCATCCCGTGACGAGCGTCCTCTTGGGCGCCATGGGGACGACGTCTGCGAGCATGGGGTGCGCGAGGTCGGCCTCGGAGATGGTGGCCTCCGAGAGCGGGATCGGCCACTGGATGCCGAGCTCCGGGTCCGCCAGGTTCACGAAGGTGTAGGTGCGCTTGAGCTCCGCCGACCAGTGGGCATCGACGAGGTAGGTGTAGGCGGTCCCGTCCTCCAATGCCTGGAAGGAGTTGCCGACGCCCCTGGGGACGTATATCGCGCGTGACGGGTCGAGGGTCGCGGTATAGGCCTTCCCGTATGTAGCAGAGCCCTCCCTGAGGTCCACCCATGCGCCGAAGACCGAGCCCGCGGCAATGGAGATGAACTTGTTCCAGGGCTCCGCATGGATGCCGCGCGTGACGCCCCTCTCCGCGTTGAAGGAGATGTTGTTCTGGACCACGTGCAGGTCGGGGATGCCGAGCGCCACCATCTTGGCCCTCTGCCAGTTCTCCTTGAACCAGCCGCGGGAATCCCCATGCACGGAGAGCTCCACGACCTTGAGGCCCTCTATGCCGGTCTCATGGACGGAGAGGTCCTTCTCGAATGCAAACTCGGACATGCTTCTTCCCCCTACTGCCCCTGCTCCGCATACTTCCGCTCGGTAGCCTCCTTGGCGGGGCGCCACCAGCTCTCATTGTCCCGGTACCACTCTATGGTCTGCTCGAGCCCTTCCGCGAAGTCGGTGTGGACGGGATGCCAGTCGAGCTCCCGCTCCAGCTTCGTGGGGTCGATTGCATACCGCCTGTCATGGCCCGGCCTGTCGCGCACCCAGTCGAAGGCATCCTCCGGCTGGCCCATGAGGGAGAGGATCTCGCGCAGGACGTCTATGTTGGACCTCTCGCCGCTGGCGCCTATGAGGTAGGTCTCGCCGATGGTGCCCCTGGTGAGGATGTCCCAGACGGCGCGGGAGTGGTCCTCGGTGTGTATCCAGTCGCGCACGTTCTCCCCCGTGCCGTAGAGCTTGGGGCGGATGCCGCAGAGGATGTTCGTGACCTGCCTCGGTATGAACTTCTCCACATGCTGGTAGGGGCCATAGTTGTTGGAGCAGTTGGAGATCGTGGCCCTGAGGCCATAGGTCCTCGCCCAGGCGCGGACCAGGAGGTCGGAGGATGCCTTCGTGGAGGAATAGGGGGAGCTCGGCCTGTAGGGGTCGTCAGGCTCGAAGCGCCTCGGCTCGTCCAGCGCCAGGTCCCCATACACCTCGTCCGTGCTGATGTGGTGGTAGCGGACATCGTACTTCCTTGCAGCCTGCAGGAGCCTGTAGGTTCCCACGACGTTCGTCTGCACGAACGGCTCCGGGTCGGCGATGGAGTTGTCGTTGTGGGACTCCGCCGCATAGTGGACGATCGCGTCGTGGCCGGGCACTACCTCGTCCAGGAGCTCCGCATCGCAGATGTCGCCCACGACGAGCTCCACCTGGCTCTCCGGGAGGCCTGCAATGTTTGCGGGGTTCCCTGCATAGGTGAGCTTGTCGAGCACGGTCACATGCACCTCCGGGTGGTTCCTGGCCACCCAGCGCACGAAGTTGGACCCGATGAAGCCGCAGCCGCCGGTCACGACGATATTTCTCGGCTCGAAGACCTCTGCCATGTCCTAGTCCTCCCTGTTCCTGCCGTCCGGCACGATGGCGCCCTCTGCCACCGTGCGCAGATGCCTGCCGTAGTTGCTCTTGCCGTAGCGCTCCGCGCAGGCAAGGAGATGGTCCCTGGAGATCCATCCGTTCTCGTAGGCTATCTCCTCGGGCACGGACACCGGCAGGTCCTGGGCGCGCTCCACGGTGCGCACGAACTCCCCTGCCTCGTAGAGGGACTCCATGGTGCCGGTGTCGAGCCAGGCATAGCCGCGCCCCAGCGTCACGACGTCGAGCGTGCCGTCCTCGAGATACATCCTGTTGAGGTCCGTGATCTCGTACTCACCGCGGGCCGAGGGCACCACCCTGGACGCATACTCGGTGACCCTGCTGTCGTAGAAGTAGAGGCCCGTCACCGCATAGTTCGACTTGGGATGGGCCGGCTTCTCCTCGATCGAGACGGCATTGTAGTCCCTGTCGAACTCCACGACGCCGAAGCGCTCGGGGTCGTCCACCCGGTATCCGAAGACCGTGGCGCGGCCCTTCCCGGCATTCTCCGCCGCCCTCCTCAGGTGGCGGGAGAGGCCGTTGCCGTAGAAGATGTTGTCCCCCAGCACGAGCGCGCAGGCATCCCCGTCAACGAAGCCTGCGCCGTAGTGGAAGGCGCGCGCCAGGCCGTCGGGCTCGGGCTGCACTGCATAGGAGAGATGGATGCCGAAGTCCTCTCCATCCTCGAGCAGCCTCTCGAAGTTGGGGGTGTCCTGGGGCGTCGAGATGATGAGGATGTCCCTGATGCCTGCCAGCATGAGCGTGGACAGCGGATAGTAGACCATCGGCTTGTCGTAGACCGGCAGGAGCTGCTTGCTGGTCACGGTGGTCAGCGGGTAGAGCCGCGTGCCGGAGCCGCCAGCAAGAATGATGCCTTTCATAGGGCGTTCCTCCTGAACGTAGCAGATTGGAGTGCTTGCAAAAACAATAGTAGCGTTAATTTCAGCTTGAGCATATGTCGGTACCAATATCACGCTGCAACAGCTTCTTCATGGGGGCACGGATGTATCGCCAAATAGCAGCCTGTGTGATAATTGTCCCCATGATTGAAGCTTTGTTCTGTGAGCTTCATAATCTCTAAAGCCCACAGAAAAAGAGCAATACCAATCTGGCTGATTGGTGCAGCTGCAACGGCAGCACATAGGATTTAAACCCATACCATGTGATTGGCCGAAACGAGAGGAAAGTGCAGACTTGACACTGTCTACAGAAGAGCAAGCTCATGGTCACCGCAGTTATAAACCCCTGCATATGGCTTCCTGCACAGATGTGTCTGTTCTAAGCAATGCAAGGCACGTACCCTCGGCGAAATTGTGCCTGGCGGCGCTGCTTCTCGTTCAGCTTGCGGTCATGACATATTACGCTCTTGCCAAACAGGGCTTTTTTGTTGATGAGCTCTGGTCATATGGACTTGCAAACAGTCTCTATTTTCCGCATCTCTTTGGAAATGGCGCAATGGAGGGGAAATGGCTCACTCCGCAGGTATTTCATAGCTATCTGGAGGTAGATCCTGGAGAGCAATTCCGGTTTGATTCGGTAGTGTATAACCTGTCGCAGGATGCACATCCGCCACTCTTTTTCATGGTGCTTCATGCGGTCTCTTCGTTTTTTCCTGGAACCTTCAGCAAATGGTATGGCATCGTGCCAAATATGGTCTATTACGTCATTTCGGCGCTAGCGCTCTATCGACTTTCCCGCAAGATGCTGAAAAGCGATTACAAAGCGCTTGTCCCCGTGTTGTGGTGGGGGTTCTGCGCTGGAACGATATCGCTCGTCATTTTTATACGAATGTATATGATGGCCAGCATGTTTGTCATGATGCTGCTGAATGTGCACTATGATCTGATTGTGGAGCACGATGAGCGTTACATCAAATTCGTGCAGCTGCTAGCGTTATCGTTTCTATCATTCATGTGCCATTATTTCATGTTCATTCTTGCGTTCTTTTTGGCTGCATTTACCTGCATCTGCCTTCTGTTCCAGAAACGTTGGAGGACATTCGCCATCTACGCAGGCTGCATGGTTGGTGCAGTGTTGATTGCATTTGCCATGTTTCCTTCGGCCGTAAGCAATATTTTTGGGAACGGCTATGCGCAAGAGGGAACTTCGAGGAAATCTCTGAACGAAGTGCTGAACAAGATCATTCTGTTCTATTCGCTGACTGACGGAGATTTGTTTGGCGGCATCAATGCTCTCCAGACGCTTGCTCTTTTGTTCACAGCGATAGTTGCCATCACGAATCTCATCCGCCCCAGAAGAGATTGCGAACAGGGGGGTAGGCCGGCATTTGTGTTGACAATGACGGCAGCTGCAGCATTCTTCTTCATCGTTGTAGCCATTTCTGCACCATGGCCAAGTTCCAGATATGAGTGTTTTGTCTATCCCATTGCTGTTGTAGCGTCAAGCTGGGCAATCATCTCTGCAATTGATCTCCTTGCTAAAGCCAGGAAGCGGCATGCTACTGCTGCGTATATGATTCTTTCAGCAGGTATGGTGATTGTCTCTATGCTTAGCTATGGAACATATGTCAGCTATATCTATCCGCAAGAGGATGAAAATCTTCAGGCCATGACAAATTATGGTGACAGCTCAGTACTTCTGGTCACTTCTGATTATTACAAGGTAGTTCAAAAGTCCTTGGAGATTGAGAAGACGCAGGGTGTATTGGCTACGGTATCAGATCCAGCCAGCCTGGAAGCTGCTGCAAGACAGGTTGATCAGAACGCGAAGAGTTTCCTCGTCTATATCGATACGAATCCACATGAGCTTTATGGCAGGCTGCCGGAAGAAGTGATGGAGGATATAGTCGAAGACGCGGGGTATGAGGGATTTCGTTCAATCTCTGGATATACAGATACTCCAGGTGATGGTGTCGATCTGCGGCTGTATGAAGTGTATGCCGACGCAGCCTAGGTGAACCCCGAGGGTCGCATAAGGAATTGCCGGATGACAATCCATATAAGAAAGATGGCTACACTAAAACAATCGTGGAAAGAACCATGGAGAGCTCGGGCGTAGATGTGCGTGGAGAAGATAGATGGAGGTGGCTAGCGTGAAAGATAGAATTTCCGGTTTGGAAGAACGCTTTGGCCAGGTCTTCAAATTCGGAATAGTCGGTGCTTCCAATACTGTTATCTCTTATGTGGTCTATGCCATATTGGTCTACCTTGGCATGTATTATCTCGCGGCTAATGTCATTGCATATTTTGCCGGCGTCATAAACTCCTTCATTTGGAACAGCAAATACGTTTTTAAGGCTGAGGAGGATCCCAACAGAAATCCCTTCAAAGTATTTCTCAAGACATTGGCCGCCAGCGCTTTTACAGGGCTTGTAGTCAATAACGTGTTGCTCGTATTATGGGTGAATGTACTGAATCTCAGTGAATATTTAGGCCCGATATTGAATGTGTTAGTGACGTTCCCAATTAATTATATTCTTAACAAATATTGGGCTTATAAGAAGGAAGGATAGTCAGGAATGCAGCCTTCGAATGAGCGTTTTCAAGCACCTATGTTCTTTCTTGTCATTCCCTGCTTCAATGAGGAAGAAGTCTTGCATGAAACAGCAAGCAGGCTTAGGGCAAAGTTCGACCAGCTGATACAGGACAAGCTTGCTGATCCGGAGAGCCGTGTTCTCTTTGTAGATGATGGATCGAAGGATTCGACTTGGAAAATCATTTCTGAGCTGCATGACGAGGATAGCTTGTTTTCTGGATTGAAGCTCTCCCGTAATGAGGGGCATCAGTCTGCACTGCTCTCTGGTCTTTTATATGCAGCACGCTACGCAGACGCAATCGGCTCGATGGATGCCGATCTGCAGGACGACATCAACGTCCTCGACCAGATGCTCGAGAAGATAGCCGAAGGCTACGATGTTGTGTATGGCGTGCGAAACAATCGTGATACAGACACCGGCTTCAAACGTTGGACTGCCCAAACGTTCTATAAGTTCCAGAAATCTATGGGTGTCGATACCGTCTATAACCATGCCGATTACCGAGTGATAACTAAGAGGGTTGCGGAAGATTTGGGGGAGTATAAGGAAGTCAACCTCTTCCTGCGCGGAATAATTCCTCTGATTGGATATAGGTCCTGCTGTGTTTATTACTCGCGAGGCGAAAGATTTGCAGGCGAGTCGAAGTATAACCTCAAAAAAATGGTCGCATTTGCGGTGGATGGGATCACATCTTTCTCCATCAAGCCGATAAAGATAATTGCGGTCAGCGGTTTCATTATCTTCCTGCTAAGTCTTATTGCGCTTATCTATCTGCTCATCGGGCATGCTGTGGGGAATGTTCAGATTGGATGGACGAGTACCATGGCTTCAATATGGCTGCTTGGAGGTCTGCAGCTTTTTGCCATTGGTATTGTCGGTGAATACGTGGGCAAGGCGTATCTTGAAGCAAAACGTCGTCCACGTTACTTCATCGATAAGGTTCTGCTGACTGACACACAGAAGCATGACGGGAAAGATGTCACATCGGACTAACTGAAGCTGACGGGCAAGGTTGAGCAAAGGTCTAGATTTCTCTCGGGAGAACAGTATGCCTGCAATAAGCGTCTGCATGCCAACATATAACGGGGCAGCCTATCTGAAAGAAGCGATAGATTCCGTTTTAAGCCAGTCCTTTACTGATTTCGAACTCATCATCACGGACGACTGCTCCAAAGACGAAACGTTGAGCATCGCACAATCTTATAGCGATTCAAGAATTCGGGTCTATAGGAACGAAACAAATAAAGGACTAGTTGGCAACTGGAATGAAAGCCTTGGCAAGGCGGAGGGGCGCTACATCCAGTTCTTTTTCCAGGACGATATCATGGCACATAACGGTCTTGAGAGAAAGTTCGAGCTGATGGAGGAGGATAAGTCGCTCGCCCTTTGCTTCAGTGCATCCTGCATTGTAGACTCCAAGGATGTTGTGACAATGCATAGGCGCCCTTACAGGAAGACTCAGACCTTTGATGGAAAAGATTTCGCTCTCAAATCCTTTCGCTCGCATAACCTGTATGGAGAGCCGTCGAATGTCATGCTGCGACGTGCCGTTATGAAGGAGGTCGGTCTCTTTAATCCCGCGTTGTCGTATACGCCGGATTGGGAATATTGGATAAGGATGTCGCTCCATGGAAATGTTGGATATGTAGACGAAGAGCTTTCGTCGTTCAGGGTTGCCAACACTTCTACCACATCAAAGCTTTTTGCAGGAAAAGATGGTGTGCTCGCGCAGGATGACCGTAATTTTATCGACAGTCTTCGTAGCCAGCCCGAATGGACGCTAACAGATAAAGATGTCGGAGCGCATATCAGATCAAACAAAATACGCAACTTCGCAAAGCGGATCTATTTTGCTACAAGACGCTCATAGTGTCCTTAAAACAATCCCGTACTTAAGAAGGGAGGGCGGCTGCAATTAAATGCAGCCGCCCTCTTAGCCATGCATTGGAGATGGCTATAGGCTTAGGTAACTCTTCCAGAAATCAATTGATGTCAGATATGCCTTTGAAGCCCGGTATTCCTTCTTGAGTCTTTCCTTGTTCTGGCGGTAGTATTTGAGGTCGTTTTGATAGCGACTCCAGATCTGCTTGGCCCTATCTGCATTCTTATGGCGGATGATGCCCTTCTTGTTGAAGTTGTCGATAGCGATGAGCGTATCGGCACCGAAGAGCTTGCCTTCCTGACAGGACCAGCCGACACCATGTATGACGGGCACCGAGTCGATGAACGGCTTCAGGTCACCCCAGAGCTGGCCATTGAGCGATTTGCGCTCGAGTGTGCGGAGCGCTACATTCTCTACCCGGCCGACGCTTGCTTTCTTCATTGGGATATCGTCGGTGATTGCGTTGGGGGAGAGATCGTAGATATCGACCTTGCATTCCTTCAGTGCCTGCTCACGCAGCTCATCAAATGGAAGAAGCTTCTCCTTCTTCCTGTTTGCCGCCATGAAGGTCTTCTCGCCGATGCCTCTCTGAGCAATGAACTTAGGACCCTTGAAGAAATCTTCGAGGCCTTCGAGAACGAGTTCTGCATCATCGTAGTTGAATTTGCTGAGCTCGATCATTATTTCATGGTTGATCTCCGTGAAGAAGTCTGTGAGAGGAGCAACGCCAGTCGTGAACTGTCCAATGAGACCATTGCGAGTGACCTGGTATCTCTCGACTGCCGCGCTATAGCGCATGAAGAAGACAAGGTGCCAGACGCAGATGCCGTTCATGGACATGAAACGTGGTTTTGCCCTGAGTGCATACTCTGCATCGTCGAAGCGTACAAAGAAAGGCAGGGGGAGTCCGATCTTCTTGATGGTCGAAACAGGAATGCAGCAGTACCACCAGCCGGCATAGCGCTGCTTGAGGTCAGCGAAAATTTCCTTTTCATAGGAGAAGGTCTCGCAGGCAATGGCTTCGTTCAAGGCGCTGACGCGCATGGGTGGCTTGTCGGGCATATAGTTGCCCTTGACCGTCATATGACCAGTGTCTTCCCAATGCTGATCCGGTTCGTCGTAGTTCATCATGGAACCGGAAACAAACGCCTCAGAATACTTTTCGTTCGTGATGGAAAGCAGATTGAATGTGCGGATGATGCTTTCCGGTGATACTTCCACATCGTCATCCATGAGCAGGATGTTGGTGACATCACCTTCTTCGAGCGCCTTGATCATGCCGTAGGTGAAGCCGCCGGATCCGCCGACATTGTCGTTCGGGAAGACGGTGATATTCTTGGAACTCAGTTTCTCCGCATCGAGAGTGCGTCCGTTGTCGACGACATACATGCGGAAATGCTTTGAGACAAGCTCATCGGTCTCGACAATCTTCGTGCGGACGAGCTCGATGTTGTGCCTGATGAACTCTTCCTTCTTAAAGGTTGTCGTGGAGAGTGCAAGCTCGATCGTACGTATGCTGCCATCGGGAACCTGGGCCGTGTAATAGGAGTTCCTGAGCTCGATTTCGCCTTCTGCATCGATAACGAAGGCATCCATTACATCGTTGTCGTCGAGTACCAAGGACATGTCTATGGTCTGCCACTCCCGAGAAGCTTCGACTGACCTTGCTGTGTCGGGAAGCTTGTGGGAGTAATAATCCAGAGCGTCGGTACGTGTCTGTGTGACAGTGCAGGCAGCCCCCCTGAGCTCGAGGTGCAGCATGAAGCTTTCGGCGACGGTGTATTCTCTCCACTTGTTGACGGAGAGTGCATTGAAGAAAGTCGTGAAATCGAAAGAGCCGGGACCTACAAGCCTCCAAGCTCCATCCTCTGTTGCGGATGGGAAAATGGCTCTAGCAGAACGGTAGTAGAGAAGCGGTGTCGTGTAGAACTGCCTTGATTCATCGAGCAGAATGTTGGCTATCTTGAAATCTGTCATGTTCACCTCTGACAAGCAACGGGGAATAGCAATCATGCTCTGCCATTCCTGGCCTTGTTGTTATCAGGAACAAGTATACCGAGAAGTTACGGATGTGCTCGCGCTGGACCCGGTGAAGGGATACATCTCCATTGAGGGATGGAAACTGGATGCACCCTGTGTCATGGAACGTAGAAGACTGTCAGCCATGCTCTTGCAGGGCGCCGGCCAAAGAAATGGACGGCAAGAAGCATAAAACATCCTCCTTATGCTTGCAAAAGGGCAGTGGCGGCAATCCTTTCCAATCATCTGAGCAGTCTACCAGCAAAGGGAGAAAGCTTGGCAGGAGGAATCGGGGTTAGGACAACCCTATAGTAGCTGGCTGTGAGGAAATCCGACGGTGATCGCGCAAGATTGGCGGGGTCGAAGTGCAGCATTCAGGCTGTCGTCGAGGTCGCAGAAAAGGGAGAGTTATAGGGCAAGGTAACGTACAATTCTTTGCACACTTTGGCAGCGCCATGGTACCCAGGCAGCCGGGAGAGCATGGTCGCCTTGGCATGATGCGGGCTGCTGAGACGGGAAGCATGCAGGAGAATGCAGTGACCGAGACAATCGCAGCGCCAGCAATGCCATCGAGGATAGCGGCCGCAAGATCCGCCAGCGCACGAGGATGGCCACGGAAAATGTGCATTCATGCTGGCTGCCGCCAGGCTCAAGCACGTCGCCGGAAACGGTTGGGAGGTAGTGCTGCTGCTGGACGGATAGCCGTGCCGTACGGAGGGCCATCTACCTGTCAGGAAGTGAAGGCGTGCAAGAAACCCGATGGCACCGAAATACGCCGGAGGGATGCGAGCATTACGTGGCAAGAAATGTCTGACACAGACATCAATATTATGGAATAAGCTGGCGGCGGGCTAGCGTGTTCTTTGTGCCGGACGTTTAAACTGTAACGCTCGCACTGTAGGTCTGCTTCCCTGTGGCGGAATGCATCCCATGAAACAAGGAAATGCCTGCCAGGAGGCCCTGCCATGCTTGACGGCAGGGCCTTTCCGGTGTACGATATATG
>Ga0214927_100136_pt1 | contig 38813 bp, 24 predicted proteins | sample Stichaenrichm16X_FD_168612 | JGI IMG/M metagenome (GOLD analysis project Ga0214927, IMG submission 168612) | Xylose enriched microbial communities from anaerobic bioreactor in Madison, Wisconsin, United States - 16X | ecosystem: Engineered > Bioreactor > Anaerobic > Unclassified | place: USA... | reverse complement strand
CGCGCCTGCGCTACACTCTGTCTGCATCGGGTTCGTTTATTGCTTATGAAAAATTCTTTTGTGCAAAACAGACTTTTTCATAATCTAACCCGATGTACAACCCTTCTGTGAGATTTCCGCGTCGAGGGTCCTCCCCCCCTTTTTTATCGCCTTAAAATCTTAACTTATTGATATTGATTGCTAAAAATTCGAATAAGGTTTTCCTAACCATTGACCTCACGATGGCTGGCATTGATCAGATAATTCACGCGTTTGTTTGGCCGCAATATATACTGCATAGATCATACACGCCCTGAGCGTCATGATCAGATCAAACGAATTATGAGTTTCTTTTTTCTGGTCAGCCTAAAACGTGGAACAATATGTCTTCCCGCACGTTATAAGCGCCATTAGACCCTTTGTTCCCAATTACAATCAGCCTCTGATTTTCCTCTAAAACCCAAGATTTTTTGTTCTTCTGTGATGCTATGTGATCAGGGAGGAAGCACTGTGAAACTTCAGCCTGTGAGGAGCAAAATTGTCTTCGGCACAGTTGTTGATAAACACTCCTTCTTGGAAAGGACAGTTACCGTTATAATAAATAAATCTTTTGATTAGGAACACATTATTCCTTTTGAAGGTTATTTTCTAATACAGGTTTCTGCGAAGTAAAAAAATATACACATCAGGTAAATAAATAATTTTTTTTGAAAACAAAAACGAGGAAAACAGTTCATTTTCCCACATAAATAGGATGGAGTAACGGCATGGATGCTTCTAAGGCTTCCCTTGAGCAAGAAGGGCCTACTTCCGGCTACTCCAATACCTCCTTATGGAGGCGTATGTTCAGATTGAACATGCCGAAGTATTGGCAAGATGATTGCAAGCCTATTAAAAGTGAAATCTTCGGCATCGAGCGTCTTGAGGCTCATGCTCGCAGTTTGGCTACCGCCCAGACGATTGCTCACAAAGCCAGCGCAAGCAGCCACCCCTTAAAACATCGTCTTGCTGAAAATGGGGTATTCCTCCGCAAAACAGATCTTGCCATTACTGAAGCCTTGCAAGCAGGAAAGCAACTTACGCCCGCCGCACAATGGCTTGCCGACAATTATGCGCTTATTGACATGCAGATCAGGGAAACAAGCCTTGATCTGTCGCCTGCCTACTATGCGCGTCTCCCTAAATTGGCGAGTGGGCCTTTTGAGGGTCTTCCACGCGTGTTTGGTGTCACATGGGCCCTTATCGCGCATACAGACAGCCACTTACAACCTGATATCTTATGCCGCTATCTTTTGGCTTATCAAAGTGTTTCGCCTCTTACAGTTGGAGAACTTTGGGCTGTTCCTATTACATTACGTATTGTTCTGATTGAAAATCTGCGCCGCACGGCGCATGCCATTATAGAAAATAATAACAGCCGCCGCGCTGCGGATAGTCTTGCTGACACACTGGAGGACACTCGCAAAGAAAAGAAACCAGATATTCAGAAGGTTCTTGCTTCCGTTGACCCTGTAACGCTCACACCAGCTTTTGTTGCACGCCTTGTTCACCGTTCAAGGAGGCTGGATGCAGAAAAAGACCCGGTTCTCGTCTGGCTTGGGCAACGTCTGGCTGACAAAAAAACCAGTATAGAAGATACTGTTCGGGATGATTTACAGGAACAAGGGGCTTTCAACGCAACAATTCGCAATATTATAACCAGTCTCAGGATGATTGCTGGGCAGGACTGGTCAGAGATCTTTGAACAGGTGTGCCTGATTGATAAGGCGTTTGCAGACTACCCAAGTTTCACTGAATCTGATTTTGCAAGCCGGGATCTTTATCGCAAAGCCATTGAAGATCTGGCGCTCGGTAGCAAGGAATCAGAACTTGATATTGCGTATCGTGCAATTGCGTTAGCAAAGAAAGCACAGTCAACAAATCCGGCTGACCCGCGCAGAAGTGACCCTGGCTATTATCTTCTTATGGAAGAACGTTTTATCCTTGAAGAAGAAATCGGATTTCGTTCTCCTCTTTCCAGAAAGCTTGTGCGCAATTTTTGCCGCCACGGAATTACAGGCTACAGTATTGCTGTTTTCCTGCTCTCCTTCTTTTTTCTCAGTATCCCCATCTCCATTTCGGAAGGTCAGTATTCTCCTCCTCTCTGGTTAGCTGTTATTATAATATGTGCCAGTATTCCTACATCTGAATCAGCCATAGCCTGTATTAATAGGCTGGCTCTTCGGGCAGTAAAAGTCACCATGCTGCCGGGCCTTGAACTGTTGCAAGGCGTGCCAAGCCATTTGCGGACTATAGTGGTCATTCCAGTTCTTCTGACTAATGAAAGAACTATCAAGGAACTTCTGGCAAGACTGGAAATGCATTATTTGGCCACTCATGACAAAAGTGTTCATTTTGCACTCCTGTCAGACTGGAAAGATTCTGATGATGAGCACGCTCCGGACGATGACGTGCTTCTGCAACAGGCTGCTGACGGCATAAAGCTGTTCAATCAGCGTTTTGGCTCTTGTGAGAGCGGCGATAGGTTTTTGCTTCTTCATCGTCGTCGTATCTGGAGCGAGAGCGAAGGCGTCTGGATGGGGTGGGAACGCAAACGCGGAAAACTTCATGAACTCAACCGCCTTCTCCGTGGTGCAACAGACACCACGTTTCTTGAAGACCCTTACCATCATATACCGCAGGGTGTACGCTACGTCATCACGCTGGATGCAGATACACGCCTACCGCTGGAAACGGTTAGGCGACTGGTCGGGAAAATTGCTCACCCACTTAACGTCGCCCAGTTTAACCCGGAAACAAGGCGTGTGGAAAAAGGCTACGCTATTCTGCAACCGCGTGTGACCCCATCCTTACCGGTCGGACATCAGAGCACATTATTCCAAAAAATTTATTCTACATCCAGCGGAATTGACGCTTATTCTGCTGCTATATCAGATCTTTATCAGGATATGTTTGGAGAAGGCTCCTACGCAGGAAAAGGCATTTATGACATTGATGCCTTTGAAGCTGCACTGGCGGGACGTGTGCCGGAGGCCTCCCTGCTGAGCCACGATCTATTTGAAGGTATTTTTGCACGGGCTGGACTGGCTTCTGATATAGAGGTTGTGGAGGAATTTCCAACGGATTACTTGGTTTCCTCTCAACGCCTTCATCGCTGGACGCGCGGAGACTGGCAACTTCTTCCGTGGATCATCTCAGGTACAGCCAAAACAACCCACCCGCATGACCGTCTGTCCGGTATTGCACGCTGGAAGATGCTTGATAATCTGCGCCGAACTCTTTGGGCTCCTTTTACGCTTCTCACACTGCTCGCATGCTGGTTCCTTCTTCCTGAAAATGCAGCCATCTGGACGCTTTTTGTTCTTGTGATGGCCGGTCTCCCTGCGTTCCTGCCTGTATTACCCTATATTTTCCCTAGGCGGGAATGGATCACACTTCGCAGTTATCTCAGCGTCATTGCGTCTCATGCAGCGAATGCTGGCATCATGACAGCGCTTAATCTGACTTTTATGGCTCATCAGGCTTTTCTGATGGCTGATGCGATAAGCCGTACACTTGTACGCGTGTTCATAACACGCCGTTTCCTGTTGCAATGGGTTCCAGCAGCTCAAACCGTCAGCCTACTGGAAGCCGGCATGAAGGATTATTACATCTGGATGCTTCCTGCGCCGGTTTTTGCAGGTTTGATAACAGCCTACGTCGCATGGTCCGAACCTGAGACGTTGCTTTTATCTGGTCCTCTGGCGGTATTGTGGGGTCTATCGCCTGCGCTTGCCTTATGGACCAGCCGTTCTCCAATCATTCCCTCCCAGTCTCGTCCATCCAGAACAGACATCAGGACCTTACGCCTTGCAGCACGTCGGACGTGGTTTTTTTTCGAAACGTTTGTAACGCCATCTGACAATATGTTGCCGCCAGACAACTTTCAGGAAGATCCTAGCCCCGTTCTTGCCCGACGCACCTCTCCCACCAATATTGGCCTCTATCTTCTGTGCACCATCAGCGCACGAGACTTTGGATGGTGTGGTCTGCAGGAGACTGTTGAGCGACTGGAAGCAACCCTCGAAACAGTTGAAAAACTACAGAAATATCGAGGTCATTTATATAACTGGTATAGTACGGAAACCCTTTCTCCCCTAAACCCGCTTTATGTCTCTACAGTTGATAGCGGTAATCTGGCTGGCCATCTTATAACTGTTGCCAGCGCATGCCGGGAATGGTTGACCCAAACACCCCCCAGTGACGACTGGCGGGCGGGGCTCTCTGATGCCATTACAATCGCCATTATGGAAATAACTTTCCGAAACGGAGAGCGCCTGCCGCTTACCAAACAGCAGCGTGTTCTTCTTCGATCTCTTGGAAAACTGAAAAGTGATGTTTTGTCTGCTCCCAAAGATAAAACAGATCGTTCTTTGGCGGCTCTTATCAAACGGGCTGAAACGATTGCCACGCATGCAGCGCATCTGTTTCCAGCGGCTAAAAATCTGGCTGAAATATCGTCTCCAGACCCTTTATTCTGGGCTACCACTCCCTTGCGTGCTTTGGAAAGCCATCTTCGTGATCTCAGTCCGGCTCTGCAAGCAGGGCTATCGAGGCGCCTGCAGGCTCTGGAGCACCAAGCCCGCCAACTGGCTGATGACATGGATTTCAGTTTCCTGAGAGATTCCTCCCGAAAACTGCTCTCCATAGGCTTTCTGGTTCCGGAAGACGCCATGGATAGCAATTGTTATGATCTTCTGGCGTCCGAGGCGCGATTGGCTGTCTATTTTGCCATTGCCAAAGGCGACGTGCCTGCAAGGGACTGGTTTCGGTTAGGGCGAGCCATTACGCCTTCCGGCAGCGGCGCAGCCCTTATATCCTGGTCCGGCTCGATGTTTGAATATCTCATGCCCTCATTGGTCATGCGCGCTCCCATAGGCAGCCTTCTGCAGGAAACCAATGCGCTGATTGTTCAACGTCAGATTGCTTACGGACAAAGCAGGAATATTCCGTGGGGTATTTCTGAATCGGCGTATAACGTGCGTGATCTTGAATACACCTATCAGTATTCAAATTTTGGCGTGCCCGGACTAGGTCTGAAGCGCGGTCTTGCACAGGATATGGTTGTCGCGCCTTATGCCACCATGCTGGCCGCTATGATTGATCCGCAGAAAGCCGTGGCCAACCTCATCATTCTGGAAAAAATCGGTGCACGCGGTCGATACGGATTTTATGAAGCGCTGGATTATACTCCTGAGCGGGTTCCGGAAGATCAGACAGTCGCGATTGTTCACGCTTACATGGCGCATCATCAAGGAATGTCCATTCTCGCCGTTGCCGATACCGTCCTGAACGGTATCATGAGAGCACGTTTCCATGATGATCCCGTCATTGCATCTGCAGAATTGCTTCTGCAGGAGCGTGCACCTGACAAGGGTGCGGTTGCCCGTCCTCTACCTACCGAACAGGCTCTTCCGCCTGTCGCTTCGAATACGGCTGCGCGTGCCGGCCGCTATTATGACACAGCTTACACGCAGGAACCTGTTACACACCTTCTTTCAAACGGACGATACACTGTTATGCTGACATCTGCTGGTTCTGGCTACAGCAATTGGCAAGGGCAAATGCTAACCCGTTGGAGAGAAGACCGAACTCTCGATCATTATGGGGCCTATTTTTATCTGAAAAATCTAAAGACAGGCTATAGTTGGTCTGCGGGTATCCAACCTTGCGGCACGATACCAGATGACTATCTTGTCGCGTTTCATGAGGACCGTGCAGAATTTTCACGTCGGGATGGTTTTATGACAACCACGCTGGATATCATGGTTTCAGCGGAGGATGATGCTGAGGTCCGGCACCTCACGCTTTCCAATACGGGTCATGAGACAGTGGAAATCGATATCACATCGTATGCTGAGTTGGCTCTACTCTCTCAGGATGCGGATCTTGCTCATCCCGCCTTTACGAAACTGTTCGTGCAGACTGAATATCTGCCCGAAACCAAAGCCCTTATTGGGACGCGCAGACGGCGCAGCCCGGATGAGCCGGAAATTTGGGTCGCACATCTGGTTGTCTCCAAGCTTGCTGTCAGTATGGAAACAGACCGTGCAGCCTTTATTGGTCGAGGCCATACACTTCGCTCACCTGCTGCCATGATCGGGAAAAATGCTTTGTCCGGGCGGACAGGCACCGTTCTTGATGCGTCTTTTTCTCTTCGCTGCCGGGCAACACTTAAACCTGGGAGCACAACCCGGATTTCTTTCTGGACAATGGCTGCCTCATCACGCGAAAAGCTTCTTGACCTGATAGATACGCACAAGGACGCTGCCGCTCTTGACCGTGTAAGGACACTTGCCTGGACACAGGCACAAATCCAGTTAAGGCATCTCGATATTACCCCCCCTGAGGCAGATTTGTTTCAACGTCTGGCTGCGCATGTTCTCTTCTCTGGTTCTTCCTTGCGGGCTCCTTCCGAAAAAATCAGGCTCGGAGCCGGTCCACAGAAGGCGTTGTGGGAACATGGCATTTCAGGCGATCTTCCTCTTGTTGTTCTGAGTGTGAAGGAAAATTCAGATACAGATATTGTTCGTCAGATCCTGCTGGCACATGAATATTTCCGCCTGAAACAACTGGCTATTGATCTTGTTATTCTAAACGATCATCCGTCTTCTTATATGCAGGATCTTCAGACCTCGCTGGAAAATCTGGTGCGTTCTCTTCCTAAAGCGGCAACAGGCGGTGGCTCGGTTCGCATTTTGCGAACCAACCTTCTTGCTCCAAGTGCCTTGGCGTTGCTATTGTCTGTCGCCCGCGTTGTTTTAAAAGCAAGGGATAGTCTTGCGGAGCAGCTTGATCTGGCTGAATCCTTAGCCGCTCAAATCCCGCCATCCTTTCTACCCAGTTCATCTTCTACTCCGGAAGTGTTTGATATTCCGAGTATTCCTGAATTGGAATTCTTCAATGGTTACGGTGGGTTTGCAGACAATGGTAAGGCCTACGTTGTGGTGATGGCGCCCGGAAAAACGACGCCAGCTCCTTGGATTAATGTCATCGCCAACGAGAACTTTGGTTTTCAGGCAACGGCAGAGGGAAGTGGCCATACATGGGCACTCAACAGCCGGGAACATCAGATCACACCTTGGTCCAATGACCCGGTCAGCAACCCGCCAGGAGAAGTTTTCTACCTTCGTGATGAAGAAACGCGTACCCTCTGGTGTCTGACTGCGGCCACGCGACGAGATGCCGCAGCGACTTATGTCACCCATCATGGCCGAGGTTATACGCGGTATGAACGGATAGCCCACGGTATTGCCAGCACCTTGCTGCAGTATGTCCCGACAATAGATCCTGTAAAGCTCTCGCGCATTCAGCTTCATAACCTTTCCGGACATCCCCGCACCTTGTCCATAACAAGCTATGTGGAATGGGTGCTGGGGAGTTCCCGCACGAAAGCTGCATCTTTCATAACAACGGAAACTGACCCTGAAACGGGGGCGCTTTTTGCGAAAAACCGTTGGGATGACACATATAGCGCCCGCATGGCGTTCGCCGATCTTGGTAGCTACGTCACAACAATAGCTGGTGATCGGACTGGTTTTATTGGGCGTAATGGCTCACTGGACAATCCCAGAGCCTTTACGCATCCAGATGGCTTGCAAAGCGTGACAGGAGCAGGGCTTGATCCATGTGGTATCGCGCAAACCCTTGTGACTCTTCCTGCAAATGGCCGGGTGGAAATTGTCTTTCTTCTGGGCGAAGCTGCGGATGAGACCGAAGCAAGAAATCTTATCACCCAGTATCGTAATGCAGATCTTGATGTCATTCTTCAAACTGTTACGGAAAAATGGAACACAATATGCCATGCCGTTCAGGTTAGAACGCCTGATAGAAGCATGGATATCATGCTGAATGGCTGGCTTTTGTATCAAACCCTCTCCAGCCGCGTCTTGGCACGCGCAGGGTTTTATCAAGCTAGTGGAGCCTTTGGCTTCCGCGATCAGCTTCAGGACGGAATGGCGCTTGCCTTATCCTCTCCGGCGCTTGTTCGGAATCATCTTCTCCGTGCTGCATCCCGTCAGTTCCCTGAAGGAGATGTCCAACACTGGTGGCTTCCCCAAACCGGCGCAGGCGTGCGCACCCATATTTCCGATGACTGCACCTGGCTTGCCTGCACTGTTGCCCATTACGTTGTGACCACAGGAGAGACCGCGGTTCTGGACGAAAAGGTCGGCTTCCTTGAAGCCCCTCCTCTCCCCCTGACAGAACATGACCACTTTATGGTTCCTGCCCTCTCTTCTGAAAAAGCCACGCTGTTCGAGCATTGTGCCCGAGCACTTGATCATAGCCTTTCCGTTGGCACGCACGGACTACCGTTAATGGGCACCGGGGATTGGAACGACGGCATGAACAGGGTGGGAGAACAAGGCCGTGGAGAAAGCGTCTGGCTTGGCTGGTTCCTTTACAGCACGCTCAAGACGTTTATCCCTCTTGCTCTTGAACGCCATGATACCGTACGCGCTACACGATGGCAGAACCACACGGAAAAACTCGCCTGTGCCTTGGAACGTGCATGGGATGGAGACTGGTATATCCGTGCCTACTTTGATGACGGCACCCCTCTCGGTTCTCATAACAACACGGAATGCCAGATTGATGCCATTTCACAATCGTGGGCTGTTCTGTCCGGCGCGGCCTCTCCAGAACGGGCGCACCACGCCATCCACTCCGCCCTTCAGCGTCTCGTTCGCCCGGATGACGGACTGATCCTCGTTCTCACGCCCCCCTTTGATAAAGCGACACCCGACCCAGGTTACATCCGGGGCTATCCGCCTGGTGTGCGGGAAAATGGTGGTCAGTATACGCATGCAGCCCTCTGGACTGTCATGGCCATTGCCGCGTTGGGAGACGGTAATCAGGCCCACGCCCTGTTCAGCATGATTAATCCCATCCACCACAGCCTGACGCAGGAGCAGTCTGACCGTTACAAACTGGAACCTTATGTTGTTGCGGCTGATATCTATTCTGAGCCCCCGCACAATGGACGAGGTGGCTGGTCATGGTACACCGGATCAGCAGGATGGATGCAGCGCGTAGGAATTGAATCCATTCTTGGTATTCGCATTGAAGGTGAAAAACTTTTAATCACCCCCTGTATTCCCAGGGAGTGGCCTGAATTTGAGGTGACACTCCGCTGGCGAAGTGCTCAGTATAAACTCCTGATCAAAAACCCTAACGGAGTAAGCAACAACACACCTCGCTCCATTGTGGTGGACGATGTTTTGCTGGAAAATACAAATACCATTCCCTTGCGTGATGACGGGGTATTACATCTGGTTACCATTACTCTTTGAAAGATAATTGAGATTCTCTTCCATGATCTATCATTCGTAGCTTTGGAAAGCTCATAGAGTTTTTTACTCTCCTTACTCATGTTGAATGAGATGGAGGGTTCTAGAACTCCATGGTTTTGTGTGCGTATCTGTGATTCCATGCCTCCTGTGGTGATTGGGTGGGGGTGAAGCAGCCGGGTTTTTTTTGATGTTGAAGAGCGCCTTGCCCGATTGAGTGGGCTGGGGGATCAGCTTGAAGTGTTTTCCCGGACTGTGGATTTTGAGGTGTTCCGCCCTGATCTGGACCAGGCTCTGGCCTATTCGGATGGAAGCAAAGGCGGGCGTCCGCCTTTTGATGCAGTTCTGATTTTCAAAATCCTGATGATCCAGACGCTGAACAACCTTTCAGACGAGCGGACGGAATACCTGTGACCCTGCCCCGAACGTGCCCTCAGTTTTGAGTTAGGGTCTGGGGGCTGTTGTATGCCTTGTTGGCGTGTTTGGCGAAAGCTTCTGGCGTCATGCCATTGAGGCTGGTGTGGGGCCTGACGGCGTTGTAGTCGGCCCGCCAGTCGTCGATGACTGAGCGAGCGTGGGCAAGGTTGCGGAACAGGTGCTCATTGAGGCATTCGTCACGGAACCGGCCGTTGAAGCTCTCGACGAATCCGTTCTGCTGCGGCTTGCCTGATGCGATGTAGTGCCACAGCACCGACCGTTTTTCCTGCCAGGCCAGGATCGCGTTCGAGGTCATCTCGGTGCCGTTGTCGCTGACAATCATCATGGGAAAGCCGCGATGTTCCCCGATCCGGTCGAGTTCGCGGCCGAGCCGTTCGCCTGACAGCGACGTATCGGCCACCAGCGCCAGGCACTCCCGCGTGTAGTGGTCCACCACTGTCAGCACGCGGAAGCGCCGTCCGTTGTTTAGCGCGTCCGAGACGAAATCCAGGCTCCAGCGCTGATTGGGACCGTCGGGCAGCATCATTGGCGAGCGTGTGCCCATTGCCCGTTTCTGGCCGCCACGCTTGCGGACCGACAGTCCTTCCTCGCGATACAGCCGGAACAGTTTCTTGTGGTTCATGGTCACTCCCTCGCGCTCCAGGAGGATGTGCAGGCGCCGGTAGCCGAACCGGCGTCGTTCGCCCGCAAGATCGCGCAGCCGACCGCGCGCCTCGGCGTCATCCGGGCGGCGTGACGCATAGCGCCACGTCTTCGGGTCCATTCCAATAAGCCGGCAGGCCCGTCGCTGCGAATAGTCTCTCGCCCGGATCGCCCAGGTCACGGCCTCCCGTCGCAAACCGGGCGTCACGAGTTTTTTGCCAGCAGGTCCTTCAGCGTCGAGACGTCCATGACGCTCTCCGCCAGGAGCCGCTTCAGCTTCGCGTTCTCCTCTTCAAGGGCCTTGAGCCGCCGCGCCTCCGACACCTCCATCCCGCCGTATTTCGACCACCAGGTGTAAAATGTCGCATCGCTGATCCCGTGCCTGCGGCACAGATCGGCCGCCGTGGCGCCCGCCTGATGCTCTTTCAGAATCCCGATGATCTGGTCCTGTGTAAAACGCGCTTTCTTCATCGTCTGTCTCCAGTGGACAAACCTTACTTCAAATCGAGGGCATTTCAGGGGGCAGGGTCACCTGATCAACGACCGCCTGTCTTTTATGCGTCTACTTGGTCTGGGGCTGTCGGACCGCGTGCCTGATGCCAAACGGTTTGGCTGTTTCGCGAACGCCTGACACAGGCTGGTGTAAGTGACGTACTATTCAATCGCTTTAATGCCACCCTGCGTAACACCGGTTATTTATCGATGTCAGGCCAGATCCTGAACGCAACGCTGGTGGCGGCTCCAAAACAGCGCAATACAAACGCTGAGAAGGCGGATCTCCGGGAGGACCGTATTCCTTCAGGCCTGGAAGGACAAACCAGCAAAGCTGTTCCACAAGGACCGTCATGCGCGCTGGACACTGAAGTTTACCTAGGCGAAGCGGCAGGAAGACGGAACGATCCCATCAACGGATATCGCCATCCCATTCTTTAGCTATAAATCCCATGGTTCCATCGACCGGAAGTTCCGACTGATCCCTCCATTCTGCTGACGATCATATGTTCGCCCACGTTGTTTGTTAGGATTAAAATTTCGTATATTTTATTGAAAATTTGTCATAATTCTGTCATATTCATTTCGTTGGAGAGTTAAGAAATGATCATGTCTAGATATAAAATATCCGCCACTGTCTGTATTATTTCTTTTTTATGCATGTTTGTTTTATTTATTCATGACGGACATAAATGCATACACGATTTCGCTTTTTGGTTATTTTGTTTTATTTTTTCAACGCAAATATATGTTTTTCTCGAATTGCGGAATAAAAAATGAGACTTGGAGAGTTCTAAAAACTCCGTGGTTTTGTGTGCGTATCTGTGATTCCATGCCACCTGTGGTGATTAGGTGGATGACTAATGAAGCAGCCGGGTTTCTTTGATGTTGAAGAGCGGCTTGCTCGTTTGAGCGGGCGTGGCGATCAGCTTGAAGCGTTTTCCCGGACTGTCGATTTTGAGGTGTTCCGCCCTGATCTGGGTCAGGCTCTGGCCTATTCGGATGGAAGAAAAGGCGGGCGTCCGCCCTTTGATGCAGTTCTGATGTTCAAGATACTGGTGATCCAGACGCTGAACAATTTGTCTGATGAGCGGACGGAATACCTGATAAACGAAACGATCTGGCTGTGCCAAAAGCGTCTGACGCAGGCGGGTGCGATCGATGGCCTGTTCAATCGCTTTGACGCAACGCTGCGGAACGCTGGTTATATCCCGATGTCAGGCCAGATACTGGACGCAACACTCTGGTGGCTGCTCCAAAGCAGCGCAATACCAACGCGGAGAAGGTGGATCTTCGGGCGGGATGGATCCCACAGGACTGGCAGGACAAACCCGCAAAGCTGTCCCACAAGGATCGTCATGCACGCTGGATCCTGAAATTCATCAAGGCGAAACGGTACGATGACGGAACGATCCCCTCAACGGATCTCGCCATCCCGTTCTTTGGCTATAAATCGCATATTTCCATCGACCGGAAGTTCCGACTGATCCGGAAATGGAAGGCCACAGATGCTGCCAGCGATGGTGCAAGAGTGAGAGAAGGCCTGCTCGACTGCAGCAATACAGCATCGGATGTCTGGGCCGACACCGCCTATCGCTCAAAGGCCAATGAAGTCTTCATGGAAAAGCAGGGCTTTGTCTCCAGGGTTCATAGGAAAAAGCCGCATCTCAAGCCTATGCCCTGTCATATCCAACGGTCCAATGCGGGCAAGTCCGTTATCCGGTCTCGCGTTGAGCATGTCTTTGCCGATCAGAAATCACAGATGGGATTGTTCATACGCACCGTCGGTATCGCACGGGCCACCATGAAAATTGGGCCGGCCAACATCGTCTACAACATGCGCCGCTTTATCTTCCTGGAGCGGATCAGTGCGACCGCGTAGCAGCTCAGCGGGGGCAATATCTCCACACGGATCAAAGCGCAGAGAAAAAGTTACTCTGACAACCATCAATCAAAACGTCATAGCCCTGAAATCAGGAAACAGGAGTTCAAAAAAGCGGTTCTTCGACCCCTCCAGGTGCGTGCAAGCACTCACCTACTGCGACAAGCCTAACGTGTGGACCGGAGAGTAACATTACTTAAAAAAGTAGCAATCATCGCCGAAACGCCATCATGCACGTTACGCGTGATGGCTGGTAGAAGTGTCTGAATCTCCATCGGTCGAAATGCCGCCCCCCATAGTTCCACCCGTGCCTCCTCCTCCCATTCCTCCAGCACCCCCGCCACCTTGACTACCTGCTCCTTTTTCACGCCCTCCGGAGCCGCCGGAAGGTCGGCTTGGGCCTTGGCGGGGAAGCTCAAGGTCTGACGGTATGCGTTCGATATCCAGTGCTTTACGAATGAAATCTCGCAAAGCCACAACCAGATCATGTGTATGAACATTTCGGCCCTGAGCTAGCTCAGAGGCAGCCCGCACGGCCAGACGCACATGCTCTTCTGTTCCAAGGAGAATGATATCTGAAAGAGCGGATTCAACCGCGTCTCGGATGCGCCGGGCACGTTCCGAACTGCCTGATAGCTCAAGGGAGGCTATATCCGGTACGTCACCGTTACGCTCCTTTATGTCCTTCAAGTGGAGCGGACTAACGCTAAGATCGCCCGTAAAGGAGCCTCCCAATGTTTTATAAGCCGCAATCAACGTTTTGACGCGCTCATTGATTTGCCGGTTTAAACGTTCTCTGCGCTGCTGAATCGTCAGCATCATGAGAAGCCGCACACCTACGCCAAGCAAAGTGAGTAAGACCAGCCCAATAATGGTTATCAGGGTGCTATGCCACGAACTAAAATCCGCATTATGCAAAGTAAGTTCCTTCTGCTTTTCCGTTCGAGAGTATCATCAGTCAGAAATTTCAGATCATTATAATATCTGTCGTGCTGTTTAGCATGCAGCCTCCCTCATGAAGAGGCGACATTGCAGTAGCCGTCACCATAACATATGTGGCAGCAGCCTACCCTGCCCCCAGCAATGGGCGAAGGACGTGTGTTCCCAACCTCACAGAGATTAAGAGAGCGTCTTCATCTGATTACAAAAGAAACAACTATCAGATGAGAGCAAATTCATAAGGATGAACGAGCGGAGACTTCGTCTTAGTCAATCAAGAAATCGAGCGCGTAAGATGCCTGATCGACTGATCGCTTTTGCCCCAAAATATGTAGAGATGGGTCATGAGGAACCAGACAGTTCACCAGCCAAACTGTATCAGGACCGGAGCCACGATTAAGATAGGCCAGATGATAAGAGCCCTTCTTTAGAAAAGTCCGCACGTTAAATTGCAAACTGATCACGCCGGTTCCTGCTTTTAGTTCGGTAATGGCGGGAAACGTGCTTACCGCCAGCCGTAGCGGGAGAGTTTTCCCATTCAGCGAAAAAGTCAGTCCCCTAGCTACCTGCAAAGCATACGCATGTTGCTCTTGGGGTGTAAGAATTCCATCGCCGTTTTGGTCAATTTGCTTGAGCACTCTTTCAGCCACGTCCACGCCCGGCGTCAGCCTTAGGCGGAGTGTGATAAGATCCTGCGCCAGATCAATCATGGTAGCTTGGAGATATTCGTCCAGCCGATGCGCTGATGCCGAAGAAAACGACGTCATGAGAACGATAGCAGCGAGTGGCCCTTTTTTTCCGAGGCTCATGGGAGCGTAAACCGGCTGCCATAGCTGTTTGTCGGATCACGATAGACCGTATGCACATGCATAGTGGGATCATCACCGACACCTTGCGGCGAGAATTCGATCAGGAGGCGCGGCCCCTGTATCCGGTAGTAGGATGAACCATTTCGGCCCGGTTCATGCGTCGTCGGACCGCTCCATGCAAACCAGGTTTCGTCCAGATCGTCTCTGATCTCCTTCAGGCGTGGTGCAGCATACGTATCATTAATGATTCCTGCCCATTCGCTGACCACTCCCATCAACATGTCCTTTTGAGCAGTCGTCAGGAATGATCCCTTTAATCCTTCGGGAACAATCGTCTCACCATCATGGCCCGGCCCCTGAACCAGATCTTCTACCTTGTAGCTCAAAATAGCCTGTTGGCGCTGTTTCTCGTTCAGAGAGTCCAGAAATGTGAAAGCCTTGTCGTTCTCACCAGCCAGAACATGCACTATCTTGCCGCCGGCCTGATAGAGTGCTGGCTGCGCCCCAGTCAGCGTTGGGGTCATCACGCCGTGCGCACCGTCGATAACAATATTCAGCCCCAGATGATGACCACCGAACTGAACCATCCATGGAGCTGTCTCTGACGGCTGACCAAAGATTGCAATGGTATAGGCTGCCTTGCCTGACGCAAAAGGTGTGCCACCGTCGGCAAGCGCTTGATCGGACCCCATGATGTCCAAAACCTTCTGATACCCCTTTGCGCTCAGAAGGGTGGCCAGAAGATGCAACGCGGCCTCACGCTGCGTTGCCGTTAGCTGCCCCATTCTTATGCCTGGACGCGGCACATCACTGACCGGAAAATTTGACCAGACTGCTGTTCCGTATTGTTCACCAATAAAACCACCCGGCGGCCCCATTCCCGGCCCGCGTGCCGTTGGGGATGCGGCCTTCGCATCCGTCACGGGTTGCACGGGCTGGTTGGGTGCGCTCCTGCGGAAGCGGGCCAAAGTGCCGTGTTTAAGTGGGGTAAACGGAAACTGCACAGAGGCTCGTCTCTGTGCATCAAAGGTTGTCAGAAATGATTTTGCTGCCGTCATCGCCGATTGCGTCTGATTGGCGGGCATGTTTGTTACCGAAGATGTTGGGAGCGATTCAGCCTTTAATGTGGGGGACCCATATGCCGTAATAAGCGTGATAATTGGAAGCAATCCGCTAACCACAAAAATAGAGTTCCGCATCAAATTCCTACACCATTGTGCTGACCTACAGTCAGTCACCTCTTCATTCCTTGGGCTGGAAAGGCGAAGCCGCTCCGGCGCTGGTTTCTCACATAGTCTTATCTCTATTTTTCGGTACCTTCAAAGCGACTCACCTCAATTCCTGTGCCGACCGGCAAAAGAACGCTGGACATGCCCGGCAAAGCACGAATTGCACGGCCATAACGTTTCACGTCTTCCGTTCCGGGCCGGATCATGTTGTCAGCCACAACAATCGCGCCCTCATTGAGGTAGGGGTAAAATGCCTCCAGGCAGGGAACATACAGATCCTTCCACAGATCGACGAAAACGAAATCTACCTTTCCAGACAATTCCCTGATCATTTGCACGGCGTCTCCAATACGGAAATCGATCCACCCTGCCAGACCAGCCTGTTCGGCCATCTTCTTTGCGTAAGCGCTCTTATATTCGTGCAACTCCATCGTAATCAGTCGTCCTCCGGACGCGCGAGCAGCGTCTGCCAGCCAGATACCGGAATAACCAAAAGACGTGCCAAGTTCGAGGATGGTTGGCTTCTCCAGGCTTCGGGCAAGGATATTCAGAATCTGGCCGGTCTCCGGCCCAATAGCACGCATGCGCTGATCCTGACCTCCATCGCGACCACCGGGAGCTTCCGTCCGAGGCCCGGCACGCTCCTCGCGCATCCGTGCGTGATAGCGATCGAGAACGGCCGAAATCTTCTCGTCCATCGTCATATTTCCCTTCAGGCGAGTTGCTGGCAACTTTGTGAAATCGGGCTCTTTTCTACCTGGCACGGAGACTGGTTTTTCGAGGGAGGCGGGTTTTTCTTTTTAATTCAATGGGATATTCTTAAATTTTCTAGGCGCCGCGCAGTTCTGGTCTCTCGTTGTTTACGCATGAACCTACAGAACCTAAGCGTGCATATCATTAGAATGTCAGTGTTACCGCCCCAACATCGGGGGCTAGGTGAAAGTATCTTAAGTTTCCCTACCTGCCGTCTGAAATCCGGGCAGAACACTCCTATTTTCGGGCAAGCACAGCTTTCAGTCTGGTCGCGTCAGTTTTCACTTCAAAGCCAGGGCCACTGGGTTGAAATGCAATGGAGCTTGCCAGATCTCCCGTGATAACCGGGTCAAACCCTGCTGCACGCACAAGATCTGCGACAATCCCCACAGCAGAAGGATCGTCACCTGCAATCGGAACAGCCAGCAGAGGCGGATGACGATGAGCCTCCGTGCGCAGAACGCTCATATCAATGGAGTTGAAACCGCGCACGACGCGAGCGCCGGGAAAATAATGCTCGGTCGTGATGCCTGCTCCATCATGAGCGGCAGTAGCGGCAATGGCACCGTCCCGAGACGGATAGAAATTGCTCGGATCAAGCAGAATTTTCCCCTTTACTACCCCACTTAGTTGCTTACCAAGTGCTGGAATTGCCCGGTAAGGCACGGCCAGTACCACAACGTCACCAAATGAAGCTGCCTGCTCCGGTGTGCCCGCGGAAGCTAGGGGGCCAAGTTGTGCTGCCTGCTGCTGCGCTTCATCCAATGATCGGGCTGAGAGCATGACGTGATATCCTGCGTCCACCCAGAATTTGGCAAGTGTACTGCCCACCTGGCCTGCACCAATCAATCCGATTTTTAACTGTGCGCTTTCTGCCCGACAGAGCCATGGGAAGATAAGGCTGTATAGCCCGACAAGCATTGTTCGTCGCGTAATATGAGTCACTGGTATTTCCATAATTTACTGAGCGAGCCACCTGCCCCCTCAACAGGGTCAGATGCCGGGAACGGTAAACTCTCCAAACGAAGACGTTGTGCAGCGTCAGGTTTCTGACGGACAATGTCGAACTCTTGGCCTGGTGGATAGGCCCCTACCACCTCAAACGCAGCATCCGATTCCAGATTCATATGCCCGGTTCCGGCCGGGAGAAGCGCAATATCGCCAGCCTGCACATCTACCTCACGCGCGCCTGGGCCACCGAGCATGAGCTTCGCAGTTCCTTTGGAAAAACCAAGCACCTCATGCCCCAACGTATGGTAATGATGAAATGAGTAAACGCCGTTCCGCCACTGGGGCGGCCATCCATTCTTCTGAAAGAGTTCTTCAAACGTCGCAGCCGGATCATCCCCACCTGTGGGCAGCGCATTACGATAGAGGATAACGGGTAATACAGAGTTGTTAGGCACCCATCTATTTGGATGCAAAATGAAACTTTCAACCCGCACTGGGGTCGCCGCACCTGCGGCACGAATGCCCCCCTCGCCCAGAGAAAGGCCAAGCCCGGCAAGGACGGAATTGAAAATGCGTCTCTTCATTGTTCATACTCCTTCTCTTGCCCCTTCAGTCTTCCTTTTGTCAGGAAAGGGTTTCAAGAGATAATCTCGCTTTTCACGGGGATATGTATGAAGACGTGCGCGCTAAACCGGCCTTTTTGGGGCCCTGCACCGACCCGGCGCAATTGGCGGCCAGCAGGCTATTAAAGCCGTAAAATTGATAAATGTGTCATGTTCAATAGCTTTTCCCATGCAGAACACGTGGTACGCTCTGCTCCTTGTATAAAGCCATATTACGCTCGTTACCCCGGTTTCTAGCGCTTTATGAAAGCCCGTATCCGGCTATCCGCATGTGGATTGACATAATGGAAGACGGCTGTGGCACGGATCTGATCGTGATCAAAAGGCTCGTTGGCATGCACGGATCGATATCCCCAAAAAAAATAGACATTCCCGGGTTCTAGTTGCACGCGAACCGGTTTTATGAGCTTCAAAAGCATCGCTTTTTTCAACAGGCGTTGCGTCAGTCGATTATCCAGCAGAACCTTGTCGAAAAGATTCGTCAGATAAGTGTTTCTGATCGGTCGTCGGTTAGGAAACATGATCAGATCGCCCATCGGGCCTCTTGATGGCATGATGGCCGGTATCAGCACTGTAAGGACATAGGAATCGTAATGAAAGAAATAAGCGTGCTGCTCCCCCATGTCGCCGGAAAACCAGCGCAGGATGTGATAAAATGTTTGATCAGGACCAGTTTTTCCCGTTCCTAATCTATAGATTGTTCGGCAGGCCTGATTGAATTCGGATGAGAGAGACAGCGCGTTCAGTAAGGAATCGCTGCCAGAGTGACCGGGATCAAAAGGACCATATTCGCCGCGTTGCTCGACAACCTTCTGCATAATGAAGGCTCTCAGGGAAGATAGGTGCGTCTCGTCAATACACTTCTCCACCATACCGAAGCCGTTCTGGTTCATGTCCTGGACGATCCGGGCGAGAGTACTATCAGCTAAATCCGGAAAGACCGGAGCAGATAAAAGTCTTTCTGCTGAGCTTATCTCTTCCGCAAATGTCGATTTTGTATTTTTTAAGCTCTCACCCCCAGTAGACGCAGAGTTCTCTGGGTGCAGAGGCGCAGGTCCATTTTTGTCCATTATTATGCTCCTGCGGCATGATTATGGGGAACGACCTATCGACACGAGAGTTCTTCCTCACGGCAATCATGTCTTGACGTCAGACCAGATCAGACACTGTGCACCAAGAGCATTGATCGAAGGAAAATCGTTTAACCCATTCTGTGTAAAGAATAGATGAGAGAAAGTTGCCTATGGGAGGCCGAGGTTCTCGCTATTTTTTCACCCAAATGTGAACCCGCTCAAAGCCTTTCCATTGAAGACGAGGCTTCTACATATGATCGGAAATGCGCCATGATCGTTCAGAGGTGAATCATCAGGTGCCACGCACTGGGATCGACATCTCTCTTTAAAGTGGACCATCTTACACAAGTGCAAACGGTCCTCTCTCTACATCATCGAAAGACACCACTTCATGCATCATCAAAGGAGTGGCAAACAGGCCTGTAACTCAGGAGACAGTGCGTTCGTTGTCACCGTGCGTTTGCAGCCCCCTCCACGGAATAGCCTTCTGTCGCCATGAACGCCATTGTTCGTCTGGCGCTCTCGCGGCCTTACACATTTATTGTTATGGCGATCTTGATCGTGATTGCGGGTGTTCTATCGGCAATCCGTACGCCAAAGGATATTTTCCCCAACATCGCTATTCCAGTTGTTGCGGTTGCGTGGACCTATACCAACCTATCCCCGCAGGACGTATCAGGCCGTATCCAGCTTCCTTTTCAGCGGTCGTTGACCACAACGGTTAATGACATCGAACATATTGAGGGGCAGGCGCTGACGGGTATCGGTATTACCAAGATTTTTTTTCAGCCTGGCGCAGATATCCGCCTTGCCAACGCTCAGGTTACCGCGATTGCGCAGACATTGCTGCGTCAGTTACCGGTCGGAACAACCCCTCCCCTGATCCTGAATTACAATGCCTCAACCGTACCCATTCTTCAGCTTGGTCTGTCTGGGGCCGGGCTGACCGAACAGCAGCTCTATGATTACGGCTTCAACTTCATCCGTACCCGGCTGGTCATGGTGCCAGGCGCCGCCCTCCCCTTCCCTAATGGTGGCCGTGTGAGGCAGATCCAAATGGATCTCGATCCTTCCCAATTGCAAGCGCGTGGTGTGTCTGGACAGGACGTGGCCAGCACACTGGCGATGCAAACCCAGATCACCCCAGCCGGTTTTGTCAAGATTGGGGAATATCAATATAATTTCCGGTTAAACAACGCTCCGCTGTCTGTCGAGCAACTCAATATGTTGCCTATCAAGACCGTGAATGGAGCGGTGGTGCGTGTGCGTGATGTTGCTCATGTGCGTGATGGCTCCCTGCCACAGCAGAATGTTGTGCATGTAGATGGTCAGCGGTCGGCCATGCTGACTGTTCTCAAATCAGGGGCAACCTCCACCATCGCCATTGTAGAGGGGATCAGGGCAACCATTCCCGATGCTGTGCGCGGGCTGCCAAAGCAGCTTCAGGTCACCCCCGTCAATGATCAGTCGCTCTTTGTCAGGGCCGCCGTAAGTGGTGTTCTGCGTGAGGGGGCGATTGCAGCCGGTTTGACCAGTTTAATGATCCTGCTCTTTTTGGGTTCATGGCGTTCCACCCTGATCGTAGCGACCTCCATTCCGTTGTCTATTCTGGGTGCAATTGCCATTCTCTCAGCGCTTGGCGAGACACTGAATGTCATGACATTGGGGGGCCTGGCGCTGGCCGTCGGCATTCTGGTGGACGAGGCAACGGTCACAATCGAGAATATCGAACGACATCTGGAGATGGGTAAGGATGTCCATGCCGCCATTATTGACGGCTCAGGCGAAATTATCGTTCCTGCTTTCCTTTCGCTGCTCTGCATCTGTATTGTTTTTGTACCGATGTTCTATCTGCCCGGCGTGTCGGGTTTTCTCTTCGTGCCCATGGCGCTGGCCGTCATATTCGCCATGATGATGTCTTTCCTTCTGTCACGCACACTCGTCCCGACGATGGCCATGTTCCTGCTACGGCCGCATGACAGGGAGAACAAAGCGCGTCCGGGTATTTTCACGCGCTTTCAGCAGAGGTTCGAGCATTACTTTGAAGCGTTTAAAGAGCGTTATGGCGGCGTGCTGGAAGTGGCGCTGGAGCATCGTTGGCGATTTGTGCTCGGCTTTCTCTGTTTCGGGTTTCTCAGTTTGGCGCTTCTACCTTTTCTGGGACGCAACTTCTTTCCCACAGTAGATGCAGGTGCGATGACACTTCACGTGCGGGGGCCCATCGGCATGCGGATCGAAGAAACCAGCGCCCTGTTTCTCGACATCGAAAAACAGATCCGTGCACGTATTCCTGCCGATGAGGTAGACTCTATTGCTGATACGATCGGCCTGCCGAATAGTGCCATCAACGTCGCGTATAACGCCTCCGGCACGGTCGGCCCGGAAGATGGTGACATCCTGATTGCGCTCAAGGAGAATCATCATCCAACCCAACACTATGTGCGCATATTGCGCGCTGACCTGCGTCGGCTTTTCCCTCAGGCTGAATTCGCCTTCCTTCCCTCTGATATCACCAGTCAGATTCTCAATTTCGGCGCACCCGCCCCTATCGATATTCAGATTGTTGGGCCAAAACCGGAGGAAACACGCCAGTTCGCTGAACTGGTGCTACGTGCGATACGCCACATTGACGGCCTGGTTGATGCACGCATTCAACAACCCGCCAATTATCCAGAACTGCGTTTTGATGTAGATCGCACGCGGATCAGTCAGCTTGGTTTAACGGAAAACGATGTCACCAACAGTATAGCAACATCAATTGCCGGGACGACACAGACCGCACCACTCTATTGGCTGAACCCGCAGAACAATGTGACCTATCCCATTGCGGTGCAGATGCCGGAATACCGGATTGCGGCTCTGGCGGATGTAATTGGCCTGCCCGTAACGGGCAGCGTTGCGTCCACCATGCGGTTTCAGGTGCTGGGGGCATTGGGCAAGATTACCCGCGGTACAACGTCTCCTGTGGAGGGGCAGTATAACATTCGTCCGCTCATCAACATTTTTGCGGGCAGTGATGGACGTGATCTTGGCGGTGTTGCCTCTGATGTACAAGCTGTTCTGGCGCGGCTGGATCATCAGCGGCCAGCTACAGTAAGTGTCGTATTACGAGGCCAGTACCAATCCATGACAACGGCTTTTTCCGGTCTCGGTGCGGGTCTTCTGGGCGCTATCGTGCTTATTTATCTCCTGATTGTCGTCAATTTTCAAAGCTGGATAGATCCTTTCATCGTCATTCTTGCCTTGCCGGTGGCGTTGGCCGGAATCTGTTGGATGTTGTTTGCAACTGAAACGCCTCTTTCTGTCCCGGCACTGACAGGAGCCATCATGTGCATGGGGGTCGCGACAGCGAACTCCATCCTTGTCATCGCGTTCTGCCGTGAGCAACTCAGCGAGCATGGTGATGCGTTGCTGGCGGCGCTGGTGGGAGGAAAAACCAGATTGCGCCCCGTGCTGATGACGGCTCTGGCCATGATTATCGGAATGTTGCCCATGGCGCTGGGGTTTGGTGAAGGGGGTGAACAGAACGCGCCTCTGGGCCGTGCCGTCATTGGTGGCCTTATCTTTGCAACCTGTGCCTCGCTTTTTCTGGTCCCGACCTTGTTTGCCATCATCTACCATCGTCGCAGACAGGATGGAGAGCATGAAGCATCACCCCATGCCTGATGTCATGCCCCGCCCCTCACAGGAAAACAGCAGATCACAAACAACAGGGCGTCCTCCGCGCCTTCGTTGGTTCATTCTGGCTGCGGGACTAACGTTTGGCCTGATTCTGGCCAGTGGCGTTTTTCTGCGTGTACATGCACGCCATCAGCTTCACGCAGTCACTGCTGCCGCAGCTATCCCTACCGTGACCATTGTCCATCCGGGTGGCATGGCCCCAGATAAGCTGGTTCTGCCGGGACGGCTGCAAGCGTGGTACAGTGCACCTGTCTATGCACGCACCAACGGCTACCTCCTGCGGTGGTATGTCGATATCGGCCAAAAGGTACACGAAGGTCAGCTACTGGCGGAGATCGATACTCCAGATGTGGACCTGCAACTGAAAGGGGCACGCGCCGCGCTGGCAACCCGTGCCGCGCAGCGCAATCTGGCTGGAATTACCACCCGCCGCTGGGACCGCCTCAACGCACAGAATGCGGTATCGCAACAGGAAACGGATGAGCGGCGGGGGAATTTTGCAGCCAGCGAGGCAATGCAGCGTGAGGCTTCGGCTGAAGTGGGACGGCTTGAAACCCTCTCCGGGTTCAAACATATCGTGGCACCCTTTACGGGCGTCGTCACCAGCCGTGCGACGGATATCGGCGCATTGATCGTCGCTGGCGCGTCTGCTGCGCAGCCGCTATTCACTGTTTCGGATGTCTCACAGCTTCGCATCTATGTCAGTGTGCCGCAGGCCTATATTGCCCGTATGCGCGAGGGTATGGACGTTGCGTTCACAGTGCCAGATTATCCAGGCAGAACCTTTCAGGCCCATCTCATTCGTTCTTCTGATGCCGTTGACCCACAATCAGGCGCGATGCTTGTTCAGCTTCTCTACGAAAACTCGGAGAATTTGCTGAAGCCAGGATCTTATGCCCAAATTGCCTTCACCTTTCCCGGCACCAGCACCACCAACGCCGTGCGCATTCCCGCCAGTAGTCTTCTGTTCCGGCGCGCTGGCCCAACCATTGCGGTCATGGAGGCCAATCATCACGTCAAGATCCATCCTATTACCATTCTAACCGATTTCGGCACAGAGCTTGAGGTCACGGGACTGTCTTCTGAAAGCGCCATTATCGATAACCCAAGAGATGATCTGCGCGACGGTGACGAGGTGAAACCTCAGGAGAATGGGCATGACAGTTGAGGCCGAGCGGCAAGGACAATCCGCGCGGCATCAGAAGTATAAAAAGCGCCTATGGTTTGCGGGCATTTTTATGCCTACCGGTCAGACCGGGCGTGGGGTTGTGATCATGCTGTTGTCCGCCCTTTCTGGCTGCAACCTTGCGCCGCATTACCAAAAACCGGCGCAGACCGCCCTTCCGCTTACATTCAAGGAAAGTGGCCTCTGGACGCCCACACGCCCTGAGATGGCGATACCGTCTTCCGACTGGTGGACCGTCATGCAGGATGAGCAACTGAACGGCCTTGAAGCACGGATCGACACAGGCAACCCACAACTGGTGGCCGCCATTGCTCGATACGATCAGGCACGCGCCATGGTGCGAAGGGCACGTGCCGAATTCTTTCCTCAGATTAACGCTACAGCGAGTGCAGAACGGGAACAAACCCTGTTTTTACAAACCGGTTCCTACTTCGATTATCGTAATTATGCGGCAGGTGGAACTGTCTCCTGGGAACCAGATCTTTGGGGGCGTATCCGCAACCTCGTTTCTGCCGCGCGTTCAGGGGCTCAGGCCAGCGCAGATGATCTGGCGGCCATGCGTCTCAGCCTGCAAGCTGAACTGGGCGATGATTATTTTCAGCTTCGCGGCCTTGATGCTCGGATGGAGGTACTGCGGCAGACCGCCTCCTCCTACGAGGCAGCACTACAGCTGACCACCAATCGTTTTACGGGCGGCGCTGCCAGTGAACTTGATGTCGGGCGGGCAAGAACCCAACTGGCATCCACACAGTCCCGACTGGAACAGCAAGCAGCCGACCGTGCCCTGCTTGAACATGCCATTGCTGTATTGATTGGCGAAGAACCAACACTTTTCTCGCTTCCGCCGGTTAAGTCCCTGGCGGCTGTTCCTGTCATTCCCATTACTGCACCGTCTTTATTACTGCAACGGCGGCCTGATGTGGCGGCGGCAGAACGCCGTATGGCAGCAGCAAATGCCCGGATCGGTGTGGCCCGAGCGGCCTTTTTCCCCAACATTACGCTCGGATCGTCAGGCGGGTCAGAAACAACTGTCAGCACACTTTTTTCCGCTGGGACAGGTGTGTGGGCACTCGGCCCTGCCCTCGCCACTCTGGCTATTTTTGACGGTGGACGACGTTTTGCCGATTTGGCTGCCATGCATGCCGCCTATACCGAAGCAGCCGCAAATTATCGGCAGGTATCGTTACGTGCTTTTCGGGAAGTGGAAGATCAACTCGCCTTGCTCAATCATCTGGCTGATGCTTCGTCACGCCAGAACGAGGCTGTTACCGCCGCCACTCGTACAAACCAACTGGCTTCAATCCAGTATCGTGAAGGTGCTGTAGATTATTTACAGGTTGTTATTGCTCAGACGGCTGAACTGCAGGCACGTGAGGATATGATCACCCTCATGACACGCCGTCTGGTTGCAGGGATTGACCTTGTTCGCGCCATGGGGGGCGGATGGCAACCGTAAGTCGGCACAGAACCATTACAAACCATAATTATTTCAGCCCGCTATCCTGCCTAGCCCGCTCCATAAGCACCACAAAATCCCGATCGGCGTCGCCTGCACTGATAGCGCTTAGAAGACGATCTCGCACCACGGAAGCGTAAGGCAGAGGAACGTCATAGTCGCCGCCAGCTTCCAGAAACATTTTCATATCCTTGAGGCCAAGTGTTACCGGCGGGGCGCCTGGGTGATCGTATTCATGCTCTACCATCAGCTTGCCGTAATTCTTATGAACGGGCGCCGTATAAAAACTATTGGTCATGATTTCAAAGATCTTGCGCGGATCTGTTCCTGCCTTCTCGTTGAGCGCAAAAACTTCTGCCATCTGCTCAATCGTGGAGTAAATCATGAAATTGAGGGAAAGTTTCACGAGGTTGGCCTGCACAGGGTCCCGTCCGGCATCAAATATCTGGGTTCCAAAACACTCGAGTAGCGGGCGCAAGAGCTTCACCGCCTCCTCTGCACCACCCGTGATGACGAACAATTCTCCCGCCGCCGCTGCCGGCGGGCGCCCCAGCACGGTGGCGCTCACATAAGTCTGGCCTCGCTCGGCGTGTCCATCTCGCAAACGGCGCGCCTGCGCCAGAGACAGGGTGCTACAGCAGACATGGATTGCGTTCTGAGACAGCCCTGTTGCGACACCGTCTTTGCCAAACGTCGCCTCTTCCGTGCTTGCGTCGTCAAACAACATCGAGAAAGTTACCTCAGCTTGACGGGCAACGTCTGCAGGTGTCTCGACAAATACAGCGCCTTGATCGATCAGATCATCTGCCTTGCTACGTGTCCTGTTACAGACGATGAGAGTATGACCACTTTTGAGCAACCGCTCCGCCATTGCATGTCCCATGGCACCCAGTCCGACAAAGCCGACTTTCATGCATCTCCCCTTTCCTTAGCCAGGGCGAACGGGTAATCTGTCAGGCCAATTTCCGTTCCACCGTAATAATAGTCTTCCCGCACGGGGTTTAAGGTAACCCCGTGTTCCAGCCGCCAAGGCAGGTCAGGATTGGCAATAAACGGGCGACCAAAGCCTATCAGATCGGCCCATCCAGCCCGCAATGCGTTTTCAGCACGCGCCTGCGTGTAACGGCCAGCATAAATCATCGTTCCACGATAGACGATCCGAAGGGCTTCCTTGAACGCCACGGGCATGTCCGGTGCATCGTCCCAATCCGCTTCTGCGATATGGATATAAACAGTGCCTAGATCGTCCAGCAGTTTTGCCGCCGCAACGTAGGTGGCTTGCGGCGTAGCATCACGCGTGCCCTGATGGGTCGTAAGCGGCGCCAGGCGCACCCCGACGCGGCGTGCGCCTATGGCCCCGATCATTGCTTCCGTCACCTCTTCAAGCAGACGCAGCCGGTTGCGGAGGCTTCCGCCATACTGATCATCCCGATGGTTGGATTCCGAGCAGATAAACTGGCTGATAAGATAACTATTAGCCGCATGAAGCTCGATGCCGTCGAAGCCTGCCGCAATCGCATTGCGCGCCGCCTGCGCGTAATCGGCGATGATCTGGCGGATTTCGGGAACCGTCAGGGCGCGCGGCATAGAACTCTGCACCATCTGTCCGGCACCCGAAGCTGCGCCTTTATGGTTAAGATCCACATAGACTTTCACCCCTTCGGCCTGAATAGCTGAAGCCGAAACAGGTGCAGCACCCCCCGGCTGGAGGGACACATGAGACAGTCTCCCTACATGCCATAATTGAGCAAAAATACGCCCTCCTTTGGCATGCACTGCATCTGTAACCAGTCGCCAACCGTTTATCTGGGCCTCGCTGTAAATTCCTGGCGTCCACGCATAACCGCGCCCCTGTGGGCTGATGGGCGTGCCTTCGCTGACAATGAGTCCGGCACTCGCTCGTTGAGCATAATACTCAGCCATCAACGCTGTGGGTACGTCACCGTCACCCGCTCTGCACCGCGTCATCGGCGGCATGACAATCCGATTGGGTAATGCGAGCTCGCCAAGGCGATAGGGGGTAAACAACATGCCTGTTTCCTGATGTTAGAGAAAAAACGTCCCACAGTAACCGTCCCCCATGAGGCCCGGATATTGATCCCTCCCCTCAGCAGACGTCAACGAGATAATCCAGAAAGGCCTGCACGCGTCGTGAAAGATTCTGACCAGCAGCATGCACGGCGTAAATGTTGATATCGTCCTGCTTGAAAGCGTCCAATGCCGTCTCCAGCCGTCCTGCTTGCAGATCTGCAGCGACATCGTAATCCGTCTTCAGCACGACACCAGCGCCAGCAATAGCCCATTGCCGCAGCAAGGCACCATCATTGGCTGTTCTATCACCAGACACATTCACTGAAACCAGAGTGCTGCCGTCGTGAAAACGCCAGATACTTTGTGGATCCCCCTTGCGTGAGAGGACGAGGCAATTGTGGCTGGCGAGATCCTCCGGGCGGTCAGGCTTGCCGTGAATGCCCCAGTAAGATGGCGCGGCACAGACTGACCGTCCTCCGCGCATGATCAGGCGGGCCTTCAGGCGTGAGTCCGACAAGGGGCCTGTGCGTAAGCCCAGATCATATCCTCCCTTGATCAGATCGGTTACGTCATCGCTTAGAGATAGGTCAAAACGCACGGCTGGATGGTGTGCGATGAAACCATCAATGACTTCCCACAGTCGGGTACGCCCGAAATCGCTCAGGGAGGTGATCCGGATAACACCCCTTAGGGGGCCGTCTCCTCCTGCCTGATCAATGACGTCATCCAGCGTCAGAAGCAGTTCGCGGCATTGCCGCGCGAATTGCTCGCCTTCCGGGGTCAGTGACAGCCTTCGGGTGGACCGAAGCGCCAGCCTTGCGCCAACATACTCTTCAAGACGCCGAAGACTGGCCGTTACGGCTGAGGGAGCAAGACGCCGCGCGCGTGCCACAGCGGCCAGACTACCGTTATCAGCAATGTCAAGAAAGATACGGATATGAGCAAGGACGTCCATTATGCATATAAAGTGCATAATGCCTTTACTCTAAAGTCAATTCTTCTTTATACGCCAAAAAATCATAATCAGTCAGACCATTTTGATCTGTTTTTACTTTGGCTGCCGAGGGAACAACGTCATGCCACGGCAGAGAAGACCTCATCTATGGAGACGTCATGAGTGCTCAACATGTCCTGATTGCCGGAGCCCAAGGGGTCGTTGGCCTCGCAGCGCTTGATGCTTTTCAGAATGCGGGATGGACTATCTCCACACTCAGCCGTGCACCGAAAGGACCCGGCAGTGGCACTCACATCAGTGCCGACCTTCTGGATACCGAAAGTCTGACCTCGCAGGGCAATGCTTTGAAGGGAGTTACGCATCTTTTTTATGCTGCTCTCAAGCCAAACCCAGATCCAGGCATCGAAGCGGATGAGAATGCCGCGATGTTGGAAAACCTTGTGTCAGCCCTCAGAAAATCTGGCGCGTCTCTTCAACGGCTTATCTTCATTCAGGGTGGCAAAGTTTATGGCGCCCATCTGGGTGTTTACAAGACACCAGCCCGAGAGGACGACAGCCGCCACTTCCCGCCCAATCTTTATTTCCGACATGAGGACTTTGCTCGTTCGCAGGAACGCGAAGGACTGAAATGGACTGCTCTACGGCCCGATATCGTCATCGGTCATTCATTGGGCTCTTCCATGAATCTGGGTAATTTGATTGGGCTATACGGCGCTCTGTGTCGAGAGACGAAGACCGCCATGCAGTTTCCCGGCCCGGAGGCTGCCTATCGTAACGTGCTGGTCAATATTGTCAGTACTGAAGTGCTGGGCGAGGCCGCATTGTGGGCTGCCGAAAAAGATGTGGACGGTGCCTTTAACATTACTAATGGTGACGTCTTTCGCTGGTGCCACGTCTGGCCCAGACTGGCAGAATGGTTCGGACTGGATGTGGGAGAACCGCAACCAATCTCGCTAGCCCAGCGCGTACATGCTCTCAAACCCGTCTGGGCACAACTTGCTACCCGGGAAGGTCTGGCCGAGACGGATACGGACCGGCTTGCACTTGGTGGCTTCGGCGACTTTATCTTCCATGTCGAGAAAGATGCGATCTTCGATGTAACCAAGGCGCGGCAGGCAGGATTTCCCGGCATGATGCGACGCTCAGACGATGTGCTGCTGGCCCATCTGAACAGGATGCGTGAGCGCAAACTGATTCCATAAGAAACAATCGAAGTAAGGCGATAAATATGAGTCTTTTATCGTAAGGTTTCCAAGATGCTCGCAGATCCTCAACGCAGGTTGTTTCTTAGATCCATAGCGGGCGTTACGACCGTGATGGCCATAGGGCCCCTTTCCCCATCTGCTGGGCGCGCAGCCTCTCCTGTGTTCCCTTTAGGTGACCCTTGGGCTGCTTGGTCGCCAGAGGCTCTGCGTCATCATCACGATCCTCGATTACGCGCCATAGCTCACGCGATCCTTGCACCCAACCCGCAGAATCTTCAGCCGTGGGTGTGTGAACTACACGGCGATAATTATATCATACTGCGCAATGGAGGTGAACGTCGTCTAGCCGCCTCTGATATGCCGGATCGGCAACTCACCGTAGGGTTCGGTACTTTTTCCGAACTCCTCATCATGGCTGCCGAGGCAGAAGGTTATGCCGTCGAGATGGGGCTCTTTCCTGAAGGCGAACCCTGGCCTGTTCTGGATCACCGACCGATTGCCATATTTAGCCTGCACAGACAGACTCCGCGCCGGGATCCGCTGCTGGACCATATTCTTGAGCGCCATACCAACCGAACACCGTTCGATCTGGCCCGGTCTGTCAGTATTCAGCAACTGACGGCTATTCGGAAGGCCACGCGCAAACCCGAACGCGTGCATCTTAATCTGGAACCCGGGTTAGCCACAAAAATACAGGACATTACCATGCGGGCGTGGGATGTCTGGATGATCTCCTCCCCTTCCACACGCCTTGAGGTAGCGCGTGTCACGCATATCGGTAATACCGCGATCGCCGCTGCGCCCTATGGCCCTTATGTATCGGATACTGCTCTGAAAAAAGCCGCGGGTCCCATTACTTTCGAGACGCTGTCAGACCCGAACAGTGTCCAGTTTAAGGCCAACCGCACAGCTTATCGCAGGGCAATACAGACCGGTTTGGCTCATTTATGGATTGTTGCCCCTCAGTTTGACCGCAAGGGCATGTTCGACGCTGGACGAGACTGGGTGCGGGCTCACCTGCAAGCAATCGCATTGGGGCTTGATATGGAACCTCATAGTCAGGCGCTTCAGGACTTCCCCGAAATTGTTCCTTATGTAGACGAAATGCATAACGCGTTGGGCGTATCAGCCCCCGCCCGTATTCATATGCTAGGCCGTATTGGCTATGGTTCTGCGGTAGGTCCTGCGCCCCGGTTGCCGGTTGAGGCACATTTGCAGAGTTAACCTCATAATTAAGCGATGATCTGGACACGCAGAATGTGCCTGCAGGAGGCACATCTTTTATTCCAAGCCTTTTCTATCGAACGAAGAATGGCCCCCACCTTGGGAGAAAAAACCGTAATCAGAGCAATCCGGCCAGAGCCGCAAGAGAGGCAAGCCGTAATGCGGAAGCCCCACCTACATAGAAGCTCAGAAAACGTTGAATGAGAACAGCGTATGCATTGGCGGACTCAATCATTCATTTTTGTTGAATGAAACGGCTCATTCGCGCAAGCCGAGACAATGTGTGTTTCAGTCACACCGCTTATTCTGATAGCGTAAAAACTTTGACAGAGTGGGTGCTAAGTAAAGACGTAGCATGCTCAAGTTGTAGCCTCTGAACTGTATCTGGTTGGTAATGATACTTCTCTGTCTGGCTCACCAGAAAAGATATTGGTTTAATTGGAGCCGCCCACCACCGAAAGACCGTTTTACAAGCTTAAAAAGCGTGACGTTAGAGAGAAAAAGACATACACATCTAACCATGCTTTTGGAAGATTAAAACTCTTTCTTTCATCATGCGTTTAACTCTATGCTGCCTGAAAATAAAAAACAGTTCGTTACACGATACGAAACCTCGCAATAAAATAAAAATAGAGGGAAATATGTCAGATATACCCGTTGATGAACTTGCAGTTATAAATAAAGTTGCCCGCAGGCTCTTACCTTTGGTTACGGCATGTTATCTGGGAGCCTATATAGATCGTCAGAATATTGCATTTGCAAAACTACAAATGATGATTGATCTACATGTAAGTGAAACATTCTTCGCTTCTGGTGCATCATTGTTTTTCATTGGGTATATGATTTTTGAAATTCCAAGTAATTTATTACTTCATAAATTTGGTGCATCCAGATGGATTGCCAGAATTGGAATATCGTGGGGAATTATTACAATACTGCTCGCTTTTACAAGCAGTCCCCTCATGTTTTATATTTTAAGATTTTTGTTGGGTGCAGCAGAAGCTGGGCTATATCCAGGTATAATATATTACTTATCATTGTGGTTTCCTGCCCAACATCGCGTTCGCATGATGGGATACTTCACGTTAGCCAGTAGTGTTGGCAATATGCTTAGCGGGCCAATTTGTGGCTGGCTTCTGAGTAAGCATGGTTTCGCGTCTCTGGCAGGTTGGCAAATAATTTTTCTAGTGACAGGAATTTTTCCAATTATTCTAGCTATTCTGGTTTTTTTCTTTCTTCCAGAACGGCCTGAAAATCAAAATTTTCTAAATAATATAGAGAAAAAATGGCTCATCGACACTCTTGCTTCTGAAAAAGAGAAGGTTCTTCAAAACGATTCCCAGAATACAAATGCCCTCAGTGTCATATTCGATATCCGAGTCATAAAACTTGCAATTTGCTTCATGCTAATTTCCATCGCAAGTTATGGATTAAGTTATTGGCTACCATCATTGGTAAATGAATTTGGTGTGGGATATACAGAAAACGGATTTTTAAACGCAATACCATACTTTTTAGCGACTTTAGCTTTGATTTTTCTAGTTCCTGCAGTCAGAAAAGGAGACCGCCCCCTTTATGCGATGCTTGCCGCATCTGTCTTTGGAATGATGTGCTTTATACTGTCAGTCTCTATACATAATAATGCATATCGCTTCGCGTTGCTAAGTCTGGGTGGCCCGTGCATTTATATTTTACTCCCCTGTCTTTGGGCTCTTCCTTCCAGATTCCTGAAAGATGCTAAGGCGGCGGTAGGTATAGCCACCATCACGTCGGTAGGAGGCTTGGGAGCATTTCTTGGTCAAAATCTGGTAGCATGGGTCCGTCACTGGACTGGAAGCGCTGATCTGCCAATGCTCGTTCCTGCCGGAGCGTGCCTTCTTCTCTTTTTCCTCGTTTACAACATGATTTCATCAAATAGAACTCAATGAAGTGCGGGAAGAATCTTAAATTACTCTGTGATATTTATATATTGGTTTATGCTCCCCAATGTAATTTTTGTGAGAATAATATGAAATAGAAACGTTTGTATTATGTGTCCGAACATTTTGTGCTTATATATTGAGTGGTTTCACCCTAACCAAATTCTCAGTTTATGGAATGCAGAGGAAAAAAGTTACCATAATCAAATAATTAATTCTCCATGGTCAAAGTTCCTACCAGGTCATCAAATGCAAAGCTCGTCCATGTGCCCAGTTCCATCGCTGCAAGAGGCAAAATAGCTGCATACGGTCCATCGGGTTGTCCTTCTCAAGGGAGATATCTGACACGATAAGGCGCTTTTTTGTGGGAGGGTTTCGGTGGCTAGGCGCTATATGCAGTCATATTTGCCATTCAACAACGAGTTGAGCTTTGTAGTAAGCCGATACTTCCCTGTTTGTGTAAGTCTTTCTGCGTGTATAAAAACCGCAATATAAATCGATAATTGGCATTAATTTTATCCATCAAAATCAGAATTCTGGAACCCTTCTGCCTCCCAATTGTTGTAATCACGCAGGTGGCCGTCAGAACAACTATTACACGCACAATATATTCTGCGCGTCTCTATTTACTGCTTGAGGGGACACATATGGTTGATATCATTTTCCGAAACAGCATTTTGTTTGATGGCTCCGGAAGTATACCTGTTGTGTCAGATGTTGCCGTTACGGACGGTAAGATTACCGCAGTTGGACGTAACTTGAAGGCCACCGAGGAGACAGCCGAGATCGAATGTCGGGGGCTCTGGTTGATGCCGGGATTGTTGGATATCCACACCCATCTGGATCTGGAAGTTGAACTTGCTCCTGAACTGCCAGAGGTTGTGCGGCATGGCACCACAACGGTCGTGATGAGCAATTGCTCCATTGGCGTGACATACGGTCATCAGCGTCGTAACGGAGAGAATCCGATCGTTGATTGCTTCGCGCGTGTCGAGAATATGCCAAAGTCAGTCCTCAGCCGTGTTGCGGACATGTGCGTTTGGTCAGACTCACAGGGCTATCTTGATCATCTGGAAAGTCTTCCGCTAGGCCCCAATGTCGTGCCACTAATACCCCATTCCATGCTCCGGATTGAAGTCATGGGGTTAGACGAGTCTGTAACACGCCAGCCGACCAGGCAGGAACTTGCCCGCATGGACCAATTGCTGGAAGCCGGGATGTTGCAAGGCTATGCGGGGTTTTCTACCGATGCACTCCCTTTTCATTTTCTTGCCAATAATCCCAACAAGAAGAAAAAAATTCCAACGCAATACGCCAGTTTTAAAGAGCTTCGTCGACTAACAAATATTGTGCGACGTTACGGTCGTGTTTGGCAGGCAACTCCGCCTAAAGACAACATCGTTGCAGCAGTTCGTAGTTTCATGCTGACCTGCGGACGTCTGTATCGTCGTCCTCTTAAAACAACTGTCTTGGCTGCGATTGACTTGCAGACCAATCGGTCCGCCATGTATCTGTGTCTACTCCTCTCTTCGATGCTGAATTCCCGGATACTGAAAGGAATGTTGCGTTTTCAGGCATTGTCGTCATCTTTCAGAATATGGAGTGACGGCGCCATTAACCCGATTGCAGATGAAATCCCAGCATTCCGCGCTCTCAACGAACTGGAGCTTGATGATCGTCAAGGTCGGTTACAGGTCATGAATGACCCTGATTGGGTCAAATCATTCCGCGAGATGTGGCTCAAGGGCAAAAATGGCTGGTCACTTGCCAGACTACGTCGCCGGATGCGTCAGGAAGATATCGTGCTTACCCGCAATCTGGGTGACATGATTGTGTCAGAATGCCCACTTGGCAACTGGGTCGGAGAAACGCTGGAAGCTCCTTATCGTAGACTTCTGGCCAGCCAAGCATCTAATGGTCAGCGTGGACCGGTCAATCAAGCTGAGGCGGTATTTTTTTCGGGTTTTCCTAATCCGATAACAGATGATGCCGCGTTTTTCCTACATCTGTTACGAGAATGGGATACGGATTTACGTTGGGAAACAACTTTCGCGAACCGTAATAGAAAAACCCTCAGGAAACTGCTCTTTCACGATCAAACGCTTCCCGGATTTAACGATAGCGGTGCACACCTCGCCAATATCGGTTTTTATGATGGAAACCTGCGGGCGCTGAAAATTGCACAACGGGAAGGATTGCAGCAGGTTTCTTGTGTTATTCACCGCTTGACAGCACTTCCGGCCGAATTCTTCGGGATCAATGCCGGAAGAGTGCGGGTTGGCGCACAGGCAGATCTCTGTCTGATCGATCCTGTGGCTCTTGCACAATGGGATCCAGAAAGCACCTATCACTTCATTTATCGTAATCAATTCGGCTGCAGGCAGATCGTCAACCGCCCGGTCGATGTCGTGAAAAAGGTCATGATTTGCGGCAAAATTGCATGGAATGGAGGGGGGTATTCCAAAGAATTTGGAGTATCTTCGTATGGACGTGTCCTGAGAGCAAAAGATCACCCATTAGAACAGGAAAGATTTTAGGATTCTTCCTACGATGCTATTAAAATCACCTTCATAATCAAGATGCGTTTATAAGAGCGTTGCTTCCACCAACAAGGTAAATACTTTCCCACATATGATGACGCCGTTGTGTTGGTGATAGGAAGCGCGTCAATTTTCGAAGTAAGATGCCACACCATGAAAGCGCTTCCCTTAATGTCCATTCAAAAGAAATGTCGTGATAATCTGCTTTCTGAAGGGAAGAAAATAGAATAGGCACTGAACTCAAACTCTCTCTGACATTACTGTTATGAGCACCCTCAGGCGGAGGAGTATACTTTCTTCGGCCATGTGAGCTTTAGATAGTCTGCCTCAAGGCTATTGCCGGCGAACGGATAGCTGCTCGTAAAGTCTGCCCCAGGACAGTCACAACCGCAATAGCAAGGGCTCCCAACGTTACAATGATAAACGGCAGTGGTGTCAGAGCGATCCGTTCATCAAAGCCTGCCAGCCATAGCTGCATCAATAGATAGGCCGCTGGCCACGCCACGAAGCTGGCGATCATAACCGGACGTAGAAACTGCATCACCAACAGCCAAAGAACGTCCCGCGTCTGTGCTCCCAGAACCTTTCGAATGCCAATTTCCTGCATTCTGCGTGAAACATTGAAGGCAGAAAGTCCATACAGGCCAAGGCAGGCTATTCCGACAGCAACCGCAGACCCGATACCGAAAAGCACGCTATGGCTGGCATCTGAACGATAATCCTCTGCAAAAATGTCGGATGCGCTTTCAGCCGAGAAAGCGACGTCCGGCGCGATTTCTGCCCATGCTTTTGCCAGACGGTCCATCTCAACATGTTCTGACGCACCGCTATATCGCACAAGCGCCCCCACATAGGAGACAGGTCCAGATGTTCCAAAATATAGAAGAGGTGCCATGCGGCTTTTCGCGCCCCGAAAACGGATATCATCAATGACCCCGATGACGCGATAAGTTTGGGGGAGTCCCACCTCCCGAAGTTCCTGACCAATGGCGTCTTGGGGCGAAGAAAATCCGAACTGCTCTGCTGCCAGACGCGACAGAATAATACTGGCCCCATTCTCTGCTCCACGATCGCTTAAAACATAGTCTTGTCCATGCTGCGTATCAAAGAAACGTCCAGCGATAAGCCGCGCACCAATGGCATCAAAATAACCCGGCGTTGCTTTCCCCCAATGCATGGCATGTTTTTGGGTTTGTCCCACGCGGGTCCAGTCATCGTTATTCAGAAGGTGATGAGGGAAAATATCGGAACGTGTGGCAATCTTCACTCCCGGGACACTGGCCAAACGGGCTACAATTTCTTTCTGGCGCGTTGCAAGGGAGGCATCGTTAAGAGCACTGATGACAATGAGTCCGTTCTGTTTCATCCCGCGATTAAGAGTGCGTACATACGCAGCCTGATTACTCATGACCAAAGTGCAGATGGCCAAAGTCATAGCAAAACTGAACTGTAGGACAACAAGTACAGAACGCAGCGTAGATTCCACCCGGCCACCAGCAGGTGTCTTGCTTGCCGCAAGAACAGCAGCAGGCTGAAAAGACGAAATTACCAGAGCTGGATAAATTCCGGCAAGGCTTCCCGTTAGCAGGATAACGACGATGCTGGTGCAAAGCACGAAGCCCCAATCCAGCGAAAGCCTCCATCCACCCCATGTATTGACCCAGTGCAGAGAGAGTTCCGTCAGGGCAACGCCAAATGCGGCGGCAAATGCAACCAGAATGAAAGCTTCTGCCATAAACTGGATGATCAGATTATACCGTGTTGCCCCGAGTGCCTTTCGTACCGCGACTTCACGCGCGCGCAATGCGGAGCGTGCCGTTGCCAAGTTAACGTAGTTGATGACTGCCGCGGCTAATGCGGCCAAGCCAATAAACCCCAGAATGCTGACAAGAGCCAGACTGTTCCCCCCTTCCCCAATCGCAGCATTATGAAAATGGACAGCAGGCAACGGGATCAGTTTCATGCCTCCATTGCCGAATACCTCCCGGATCATCTCTTTACTCCAGTTTCCTGGATGAAGAACTGGATAACGGGCAAGCTCTTGATTGATACGGGGAACCGCCTGCGGATTGTCAATCCGAGCCCATATCGTTCCCCAGTTTGATCCCCAATTTGTGAACGCCGGCTTGGAGAACCAGTTACTGGGAATCACTTCCACAATATCAAACTGCATTGTGCGGTTCGGGGGTGCTGGCGCCAGCACACCAGTTACCATGGCTTCACTCTGGCTATTGTCGACCCGGAGTTTTTTGCCAAGTGCCTCCTCGGTACCGAAATATTTGCGCGCTATCTCCGCCGAAATCACGATTTTTCCAGGACCATCCAAAGCCGTAGCCTTGTCTCCGGCAAGAAGAGGCAGGTCAAAAACCGAGAAGAACTCCCGGTCTGTCATCGTCACCTGTTCCTGTGCCAGCTTGCTTCCAACGCGCACCACGAGAGGTATCTGCATCACTCTTATGGCAGCATCAATCTCTGGAAAGTCCTGTTTGATGAAGGGAAACGGCACGAAACTGACTGCTTCATTTTCCGAGGTCTCATGGCCAGACGTATGAAAAAACTCGTCGATCTGGAAAATCTCACTGGCATGCGGAACGGTGGCATCGTAACTATTCTCATAACGAACGATCAGAGCCATCGTGAGAAATACCGAGATCCCGAGCGCCAAGCCCAAAACATTGAGAAATGTATAGCGTTTGTGGCGGGAAAGAGTACGAAGTGTGGACGTAAAAATATTTACCAACATAACTCGATCTCTCGTCTTTACCAGCCTGTACGGTCGAGTGCTGAAACAGGGGCTTGAAGTGGATACCAACCACGGGTTCGAGCGTGCTGAAATTTTGCCTCAGCATCGTAATGACGCATGGTTGGGAGAAGATCCGCTGCCTGAAGATGACCTATGGCCGAGAGAAGATTGGCTTCTGCTACGATTGTGTCGTGGCGGCTGGAGGCCAGTTCCACTTGGGCAGAACGAAGATTTTCATCGGCATAGAGCACATCTGTCGTGCTGCGCAATCCATAGCCATATTCGAGTTGATAGCCCTTTAAAGTCATCTCGCCTGATTGTACTTCGGCCATCCCGGATTTAATTGCCTGAATGCCGTTTTCGACAGCTTTCCAGTTCGTGACTACGTTTTGAAGAGCATTACGCCGCGCAGCTTCGACATTCTGTCGCGCCTGCTCATCCTTATCGCGAGCCTGCCTGATCTGGGAGTTGTATAAATCCCCATTGTACAGCGGTTGGACCAGGGAAACCGTACCCGCAAGTTGCTCGCCATAGTCTCGCCCGCGAAACGGGGATGCCGGTCCAATAGTGCCGAAAGTGCCCTGAACCTCGATTTGCGACCCCCATTGACGCGGAAATCTCACAGAAGGGTTGTACATCGGGTTAGATTATGAAAAAGTCTGTTTTGCACAAAAGAATTTTTCATAAGCAATAAACGAACCCGATGCAGACAGAGTGTAGCGCAGGCGCGTATG
>Ga0214927_100133_pt1 | contig 40412 bp, 41 predicted proteins | sample Stichaenrichm16X_FD_168612 | JGI IMG/M metagenome (GOLD analysis project Ga0214927, IMG submission 168612) | Xylose enriched microbial communities from anaerobic bioreactor in Madison, Wisconsin, United States - 16X | ecosystem: Engineered > Bioreactor > Anaerobic > Unclassified | place: USA... | reverse complement strand
TAAGCAAGAATAAACCAGCCCGAAAGGGCTGGAATTTTTGAAACTTAGGGAACCTGAAGAAGGTCAAAGTTTAATAGTAACGCGTCAAGAATTTTTTTTGAAGGTGACGGGTTATCTACCATTTACGGAAAATCCAAAAGTTTAGATTTTCTCAAAATGCTTATCTTTTGGTCTTTGGTTCGGAATAGTGTAGTGCTGGCGGTCTATCTATTGTTTTCGGTTGCTTGCTTCTTTACCGTACATGAGCATTGCTGCTCGTAAGTAAGTGCCGGTTTTAAAGGCTGTGGTATGCTTGCAGTCATAATTTTCTCCATAAAAAAAGTCCCAACCGTGGTCCGCAGTACGTTTCCGCCTTATGCGTGGTGGGCTCTTTCAATTACATTATACCCGAAATGGGGAAAAATACAAGCACTTATTTGAAGCCATACACAAATGTATAGACATAGTGTTACAGTTCGCGTGCTGCCTTGAACTGTAACAGCATAAAAATAAAACACCAGCCATAATGCCAAATCATTTCTTGGCACCTGTTTCGTTATTTTAGTGCCAGGCACCCTTTCACGGATAGAGGGAGATTCTCACTTGGTTTATTTTTTAATGCATAAGTTTTGATCACCGGATCACGACAAATTTCTATCTTCGTTTGAGTATCAATAAGATTTATCATCATCTTAAATCTTGTAAGACCATTCGAGTCAAATCGACCGCTATATTTTTTCATAAGTCTGTCTATTGTTTCGTGATACTCTTCCAAGATTTCGTCTGTGGCAAATGCATTAACATTTCCTGATGATATTGCTTCTAAAACCCGTCTTGGTGCCCCGCCAAAGAAAACACCTGATGCCACTACGTTTGTGTCAATTACTATTTTCATCCGCATTTTCCTTTACGAACATCTTTTATAGCCTCATTGATATCATCTTCAGTAAGCCCCACAGAAGCAGCCCATTCTTGTGCTTCATCAAGACTTTTCTCAAACTCTTCCTCACTTGGCATCTTAACCGGCTTGATAACTAAAGTATCGCCAAACACCACATATGCCAACCTGTCCCCGTACTTAATGTTCATTTCTTTTCTTGCCTTTGCAGGAATAGAAATCTGTCCTTTAGATGAAACTTTCAACATATCCATAAGCCGTCTCCTTTCAAAAGTAAAATATTCTTACTTCCCTAAATAAAGAATATCATGATTTGTTTTCCAAAGCAAGTGCTTTAATAGCAGTCACACAGGTATCTGGTAATAATTTTTTACACAAAAAATAAAAAGCAGCTGCAATCCAGCAAAATATTCCTTTGCCGAATTACAGCTGCTTACTGTCATATAATTGTTATCTTATTCTCTTAAATCCTCTCGCATCCCTGTCTGCTGTTCCCAGCAGTTTCTCATAGATTTCCATGTCGCTGTCCTTAAAGACATTGAAGATCACTTTCTTCATACAGCTGTCCGGATGCTCGTCAAGCCACTGCTTTACTGTTGCGACTGCGATCTCTGCTGCCTTCTGTGGCGGGAACATGAATACTCCGGTGGAGATGCAGCAGAAGGCTATGTTATCACACTCATTTGATGCGGCGAGATCAAGGCAGGCAAGGTAACACTGCGCCAGCTGGTCCTTATGTGTCTGTGTCAGGTATGGAGAGACGATCGGGCCGACGACATGGATCACATGCTTCGCAGGAAGATTAAAAGCCGGACTTAGCATAGGTACTGCGGTTGGCTGCTCATAGTCCCGGCCATATTTCTGCTTCATCTTCTCCATTTGTTGATGCATGTATTCTCTAAGTTCAATGCCTGATTGAGAATGTATCACGTTATCTATACACGTATGCATCGGCACAAAGCAGCCTAACATCTGGGAGTTGGCGGCGTTTACAATTGCATCGGCCGCAAGCCTTGTGATGTCTCCCTGCCAGATTGCAATGCCCTTGCAGACCTCGGGTATATCGCTGATTTCTACTATTCCTTTTTCTCTGGCTCTTTCCTGGAGATACTCATCCTGAATGGCAAGTACCTCTGCCGGGAGTTTCTTTGGCATACGGATATTCATAAGAGAACGTAACAGCCTGCGCTTCCCGTCCGTATCATCCGGCGTCTTAATATCGCTATATTCTATGGAATCTGCCTTAAATGCCTCAACCAGATAATCCAGTCTTTCTTCCTGTGTCATATCGTTCATCTCCAATCTTTGTTCCACTCACCAAATGTCCGGCTGGTTTTTCAGTCAGATATTTTTTCGACTGCTCCCTGATGGCAGACACTAAGACAATTGCCGCAGTGCAGACAATGATCCTGCTCGATGACAAAAAGTATTTTTTCAAAGCCAAGCTCCCTTACCTTTCCGCGGATTGAGACTGCCACGCTGGTCATGGTGCTGTCATCCTTCATGGCAGTCAGCGCCAGAAAGCCTCGTTTTTTTAATCTGTCATAGAAATTTTTGCCTCTGGCAGTGAGAAAATACAGGCTGTCTCCGTCACTGTCCATCATATCGATGGCAGCCGTCACAGGCAAGCCCTCATCATCCACAGTCGCTACAATTGTTCTGTGGATCTCTTTTACTACATAATCAAGATATTTACTTGCAGTCATCTTTACCTCCTGATGCAAAAGTGTTTTATGAGTCACCTTTCGTCTTTTGGTGTAATATTTTTAATTTCAACTATAGAAATAATATCACGTCATTTAGTTTTTGTCAACATCTTTATTACATTATGATTTGCTGTGTCTTCGTTTTTTTACAATTTTTTACTATAATAAAGTTCTATACTGAAAACATGATTTGAAAGAACAAGGGCGTTCGGACAGCAGCAGGCTGTCCGGGCGCCTTTCTTTTGTTATTCTGAAGATTCAAGTGCGGCGGAACCGCAAAGGAGGAAAGATGAGTTATCCTGAGATTGATTTTTTGTATCTGAACGAAGATGACATGATCAAGGCCGGCGTCCGTGATATGAAGGGCTGCATTGAGGCCATGGAAGAGATGTTCAAGCTGATGAAGGTCGGCGATTACCGCATGGGCGGCGCGAATGGAAATTCACACGGCAGCATGGTCATGTTCCCGAAGACGTCGCCGTTCCCTGAGATGCCTACAGATGGTGCCGACCGCAGATTCATGGCGATGCCTGCATATCTTGGTGGACAGTTCGATATGGCCGGAGTCAAGTGGTACGGCAGCAATGCCGAGAACCGTAAAAAGGGCCTGCCCCGCTCGATTCTGATGCTTATTTTAAATGACAAGGATACAGGTGCTCCGAAAGCTTTTATGTCTGCAAACATCCTGTCGGCATATCGTACAGGCGCTGTTCCCGGCGTTGGCTTCAAGAAATTTGCCAGAGAAGATGCGACAACTCTCGGAATAGTCGGCCCTGGTGTCATGAGCAAGACCGCACTCGCTGCTGCATTAGCTGTCCGTCCGACTATAGATAAGGTCAAGGTAAAAGGCCGTGGGAAAGCTTCTCTTATGAGATTTATCGGGGAAGTTCAGGAACTCTATCCGGATATCGACATAGTTCCAGTAGATACTATGGAAGAGGCTGTACGCGACTCGGATATCGTATCGGTGTCCACCTCAGCTCCTGCCGGCGACCCGTTACTTTACCCTTACATCAAAGAGGACTGGATCAAGCCTGGCGCTCTGGTCGAGTCGACTGCCGCACTCAGATTTGACGATGATTTTATCATAAATCGTGCAAGGACAGTTACTGACAATATCATGCTTTACGAGGCCTGGGAGTCAGAGATGAAGCCTGACGCTTACAAAACGATTCCTATTCCGGCCGTTCGTGTTGAAGATCTTATCGCTGAAGGAAAAATGTCAAAGGACCAGATTGATGACCTTGGTGACATCCTTCTCGGAAAGAAACCTGTTCACAGAGATAAAGACGAGATCACCATTTACTCGGTTGGCGGCATGCCTACAGAGGATGTGGCATGGGGAACCATGGTCTATCGAAACGCAGTTAAAAAGGGCATCGGACAGAAACTGAATCTGTGGGACGCCCCGAAGATGGTAGTCTGATCATTCGTCTGAATTAATCAAGCCCTGCATCAATAATCTTTTTTATACGGATCTTACCGAGTAGTCAGTGTCCACATGGATACTGACATCGTAAGGTCCGATTTTTTCGCTTATCAGTTTTTTTATAAGAGACTTAAGCTCAGATTCACTCATATCAAACCCGTATGGTACCAGAATGTCAAAAAACATCCTGTCCATGCCCGCCTTCGATTCTTTTACAATTCTAAAGTCGTGAAGCGAAAGGGACGGGTTTACCTCTTCGATGATCGAGAGGACTTTGTTTTTCAATGAGAGGACCTTTGGATCGTCTGTCACGATAGGGTCCATATGGATCACTGCTTCGCAATTCAGTTTCTCCTCAAGAGCATCTTCTGCCGCATCTATGACTTCATGAAGCTCCACGAGATTTCCATCAGCCGGAACTTCGGCGTGGAGGGAGACCATGCGCTTTCCCGGACCGTAATCGTGCACTATCAGATCGTGAATTCCCGAAATCCTCGGATCCTGCTCTAGCATTATCTCTCTTACTTTGTCTGTAAAATGCGGATCAGGCGCCTCTCCGAGAAGAGGATTAAGCGTATCCTTTGCGGAGCTCAATCCCTCATAAGCTACGAAAAGTCCGACAACGATTCCGCAGATACCATCGAGATAGATGAATCCTGTTCTGGCTGAGACGATCTGAGCCACCGTAACTATCGCAGTAGAAATGCAGTCGCTCATCGAATCCTTAGCCACCGCCTTAAGTGAAAGCGACCCGATCTTTTTTCCGATGGAGCTGTTGTAGAACATCATGTAAAGTTTGATGCAGATTGAAAACAGAAGAATCGCGATCGCAGCCAGCGAAAATGTGGTCTTCTCGGGGTGTACGATCCTTAGCACTGAATCGCGTACCAGCTCGTAGGCCATGATTATTATAAGAGTCGAAACAATAAAACCCGAAACGTACTCTATCCTGCCGTGACCGTAAGGATGCTCAGGATCGGCCTTCTGAGCCGAGAGCTTGAAACCTGCGATCGTAACGACCGAAGAGAGCACGTCGGACAGATTGTTCATCGCATCTGCGACTATAGAGATCGAATGTGTAAAAAAGCCTGCTGCAAGCTTGGACAGTGTAAGCAGCAGGTTAAAAAAGATCCCGCAGATTCCGCAGAGATTCCCCCACGCGGTTCTCTGCCTCTCCTCTGTATCATCTTTTTTTATAAAAAATCTGCTCAGTAAAGTTAACATAATCCCACCCGGTAAGCAAAAATATATTCCTTTTATTATATATTTTTGTTAAACAAATGCAAGTGTCACCAGATGTACGATAAATGCGCACACCCAGGCAACTGTGCACTGGAATATGACTATCCAGAACGCCCATTTGCGGCCGAGCTCACGTCTTACCGAGGCGATCGCTGCAATGCAGGGAGTATAGAGCAGGCAGAAGACCAGAAACGATGCAGCTGTAGCAGGTGTGAGCACTTTTTGAAGTGCGGATACGCTGCCAAAAAGTATTCCGATAGTTGATACGACGTTTTCCTTTGCGAGGAAGCCGGAGATCAGCGCAGTCGCCATCCTCCAGTCGCCGAATCCGAGCGGCGCAAAGACTGGTGCTATAAATCCCGATACCACGGCGAGAATGCTCTTCGAAGAATCGCTTACCATTGCAAATGAAGGTGAAAAAGTCTCGAGGAACCAGATGACCATCGAAGCTATGAAAATAATCGTAAATGCTCTCTGTATGAAGTCTTTAGTCTTCTCCCAGAGCAGCTGTCCTACATTTTTTGCACGAGGCATCCTGTATGTCGGAAGCTCCATTACGAACGGAACTGCTTCACCTTTGAATCTGGTATTCTTGGAAATGACTGCTGTCAAAATTCCGACTGCTATTCCTGTAAAATACAGGAGAAGCATCACTAAAGCTCCCTGTTTCGGGAAGAATGCCGAGATAAAATACGAGTAGATCGGCAGTTTTGCCGAGCAGCTCATAAACGGGATCATAATGACAGTGAGCTTTCTGTCTCGTTCTGATGGGAGTGTACGGCTTGACATAATAGCCGGGACAGAACATCCAAAGCCTAAAAGCATCGGTACTATGCTTCGACCCGAAAGTCCAAGCCGCCTTAAGATCTTATCCATTACAAATGCGATTCTTGCCATATAGCCTGAATCTTCGAGTAATGACAGGAAGAAAAACAGAGTCACTATGATCGGCAGGAACGAAAGCACCGAGCCCACACCAGTGAATACTCCTTTTATCACAAGTGAGATCAAAAACTGGTTTACACCGGCGGCCTTCATAGCACTCTCTGCTGTATCACTTAGAGCCGAGATTCCTGTACCGAGAAGCGTCTGCAGATTTCCACCTATCACATTAAAAGTCAGGTAGAAGATTACCGCCATGATCAGGATAAACATTGGAATGGCCGTATATTTGCCGGTAAGGATCCTGTCGATCTTGTTGCTTCTGGTCTCTTCTCTGCTCCTTTTCGGTTTGATAACGGCTGATGCGGTCACTTTTTCTATGAATTCAAATCTCATACCCGCGATCGCAGCAGCGCGGTCGAGCCCACTCTCCTTCTCCATCTGCTTTACGATGTGTTCGAGAGTCTCCTGCTCATTTTGATCGAGTTTCAGCGCCTCTTCAACACTCTTGTCTCCTTCGATCAGCTTCGTGGCTGCAAATCTGACAGGAATTCCCGACTCCTCAGAGTGATCCTGAATAAGGTGCATTATTGCATGAATCGACCTGTGGACGGCTCCGCCATTGTCAGTCGGGCTGCAGAAATCCTGTCTGCCCGGCTTTTCCTGATATTTTGCCACATGAATGGCATGATCTACGAGCTCGTCAATACCTTCATTTTTTGCAGCTGAGATAGGTACGACCGGAACGCCAAGGAGCTTTTCCATTTTATTTACGTTTACAGAGCCGCCGTTCGACTGAACTTCATCCATCATGTTCAGTGCGACGACCATCGGAACATTCAGCTCCAGAAGCTGAAGCGTCAGATAAAGATTTCTCTCAATATTTGTCGCATCGACAATATTTATTATGCCCTTCGGCTTTTCGTCGAGGATAAACTGCCTTGAAACAACTTCCTCACTCGTGTACGGAGACATCGAGTAAATGCCTGGAAGGTCTGTAACTAAAGTGTTCTTATGGTTTCTGATCACGCCGTCTTTTCTGTCGACAGTAACTCCCGGAAAATTTCCCACGTGCTGGTTCGCACCCGTAAGCTGATTGAAAAGCGTCGTCTTTCCCGAGTTCTGGTTTCCTGCGAGCGCGAATGTCAGGACTGTATCGTCAGGCAGCGGGTGTTCAGTCTTCTTGTCATGAAATCTGCCGCCTTCTCCAAGGCCTGGATGGTCGATAAATTCCGATTCAAACGGATCTCTCCTGTCAGGCATCGAACTGATGCCCACAAGTGACCTGCCGATATCCTCCGGGTCGTGGATATTCCTTACAGTTATTTTTTCTGCATCGGCCAGACGGATAGTAAGTTCATAGCTCTGAACTTTAAGCTCTATCGGGTCACCCATCGGCGCGTATTTGATAAGCTGCACCGTGACTCCTGGTATAACTCCCATATCGAGAAAATGCTGTCTTAAGGCGCCTTCTCCGCCAACGGTAAAGACTTCAGCAGCCTGCCCGATCTTCAAATCTCTGATTGTAGCCATTTTTTTCTCCATCTTTTAAATCAGTAAAAATGTCTTTCGGGCTTATTATACCCGTCTGGGCTTATTATGTCCATCATGGCTTTTTTTGCCTTTGCGGTCACATGAAAGTATCTGTTTTTTTATAAAAAAAATGCCCGATCTACTCTTCGTAAATCGGACAGTGCCTGATGTCAGACGGTTCTGGCAGCTGCTTTCCTGGCAATAACGGCAATGATCACCGTGATCACGATGTCCGGGAGCGTATTGCCGACCGGGATATCGACCTGCATCAGCAGCCTGTAGACTATGAAACCGGCGAGCCAGACGATAAGTCCGGTCCAGTCGAAGCTCTTGTCGGTGCCTTTTGTGTCATGCAGGATAAAATAATCCGCAATCTGCACTGCGATCATCGGCGAGAAGACCGAGTCGATGAGGTATAGGAAACTGGTGATGTTATCCATATTAAAAAGCATTGCGCAGACCGTGCCGGCTACGGTAACGATCAGGGCGATAGCTTTACCGTTCAGCTTCTTACTTATCGACTCAGCGGAAATTCCTGCTGACCACGCATCGAGAAATGTAGTTGTGACAGTTGCGAGGATTACTATCACAAGCGCAGCAACACCTAATCCAACACGCATCATTATCGCCGCAATATTGCTCTCACCGGTGCAGAGGGATGCTCCCATTCCGATGAAAAACATCCAGCATGAGACGATACCATAAGTTACTACGCTTACAAGCGTGGCCTGCACAGGCTTCTCTGCCTCTCTGGTGTAATCACTTATCAGCGGAAGCCATGAGAGCGGCATCGAAGCTGCAAGTTCAACTGCGGCACCAAATGTAAGTGAGCCTTTGACTGTCTGCGATGGGACTCCTCCGCGGAAAATTACTACGCAGAGAATTATCGTAAGGACGAGCAGAGCGGCCATCGCGATCTTATTTATAACGCCCAGATTTGTAAGGCCTACTGCGATCCAGAGAATGATAAGTGCTCCGATCACGAGTGCCCAGACTGCGGAAGGAATTCCCTTGAAAATGCCCTTTATCGAAACGGCTCCGTCGTAGATCATGATCGCGGTCCAGCCGACGAGCTGAAGTACATTCAGGGCCGCAAACAGCAGTCCGCCCTTTCTGCCGAAGCTCATCTTTGTCGTTTCCATCGAGCTTCTGCCTGTCTGTCCGCCGATCACGCCCGCAAGAAACATCAGCACACAGCCGATCACATGCCCGATAAGAATCGCCGCTATCGCACTCGAGAAGCCAAGCACTGCAAAATAGGTTCCAGTCAGTATTTCAGAAATTGATACGCCGGCGCCAAACCAAACCAGTGCCGACTGAAAATTTGTCATTTTTTTAGTCATCGATATTGCTCTCCATAAATTTCCCATGCTGGTCAAAAGCGTGGTTCATCGGGCCATGGCCGTGGCCTAAGTCGAGCATTGCAGCGAGCGCGCCGCTGATATAGTCCTTGGCGCGGGCGATCGATGTCTCAAGGTCGTATCCCTTTGCAAGATTTGAAGCGATGGCCGATGAGAGTGTGCAGCCGGTTCCGTGCGTATTCGGGTTGTCGATGCGCCTGCCATAGAACCAGTGCTTCTTTGAGCCGTCAGCGGATACGAGCAGGTCATTCGAATCGTTTAAGCTGTGGCCGCCCTTGCACAGAACTGCGCAGCCGTATTTTTTTACGATGGCAGATGCTGCCGTCTCCATATCCTGCTCACTCTCTATCTTCATGCCGGAGAGGACTTCCGATTCCGGAATATTCGGTGTGATGACTTCTGCGACAGGAAGGAGCTCCTTTTTAAGGGTAGCGACTGCGTCATCGCTTATAAGCTTCGCACCTGAAGTGGCCACCATTACAGGATCTACCACGATATGCTTCGGCTTGTACTGGTGCAGCTTCTTCGCGATCGATTCGATCAGACTGCTCTCTGAAACCATCCCGATTTTTACAGCGTCAGGAAAAATATCCGTAAATACCTCGTCAAGTTCTGCCTCAAGAAATTCCGGCGTCGCATCCATTATTGCCGAAACTCCGGTGGTATTCTGTGCAGTAAGTGCCGTTATGGCGCTCATGGCAAAAACGCCATTTGCCATCATTGTTTTGATATCGGCCTGAATTCCTGCACCGCCGCTGGAATCAGAACCTGCGATTGTAAGTGCTGTTCTCATTTGTATCTCCTTTTAAAATATGGTGATTTTATCTGTTATCGCCAAGCTGGGATCTCATGTAGTTTAAAGCCTTTGTCCTGGCGAGTATTCCGACAAGGATCGCAGCTATTACCGTGCCGCCGACTGTACTGATAAGGAATGGCACTACATAGGTAAAAACGGCTGCCTGTGCATTTCCCATTATAAACTTTGCAACAGGGAAGCAGAGCATACCGCCGAGCACGCCTGTTCCTACGACCTCAGAAATGTAGGTCGGGATCAGCTTTTTCGTGTAGTGGTACATCAGACCGCAGCAGAGTGCTCCGACCATGCTGCCTGGAAAGGCGAGCAGTGTGCCTGTACCCATCAGATTTCTGATAAGTGATGCGCAGAATGCGATCGCAACGCCCCAGCCCGGTCCTAAAATGACGGCTGAAAGTACATTTACCATGTGCTGTACAGGGAAGCACTTTGATGCGCCGACCGGAATATAAAATCCGGACAGGACAACGATAAGAGCTACAAACATAGCTGAAACAACAAGTTTTCTAATATTTTCCTTTCGCATGATACAAGCTCCTTATGAAAAAATTATTTATCTGAAGACCAGGTACAAAGCTGGTCCAGAAGATCATTTAAAAATGAGCCGATGCCGAATTTATTGTCCCGCTGCATCGTCTGATAAGCCCTCAGGGCATCGTCCTTGTAGCGCTGCATTATCGTATGGATTGCAGATGCATCCGATTCCGCCAAACGCTGGCTTGCTGCCTGATTTTTCCAATAAGCCGCCAGGCCTGCTGCTATAACTCCGCTCTGCATGCAGCCTGCTCCGGTAATCTTTCTCATCATTCTCGTGCCGCCGGTGCATTTGTAAATATTATCTGCAGATACGATTCTGTCTTCTGCTGCGCTCGTTGCGATCACCGTATTGTAGCGGGCCGCAAGCTCCTGCATCTGCTCATCCAGGATAGCAGAACCGGCATCCTCAACTCCGCCTGATCTAACGTAATCGTCTGTCGAAAAGGCGATTTTGTAAATCGCTGCAAGTTCGGAATTATTGCCTCTGATGCAGGCGAAGTGCACATTTTGAAGAAGTTCCGTTAAAATGCTCTTCCGGAATTCCGAAGCTCCGGCACCTACAGGATCAAGCACTACCGGGATGCCCTTTTTATTGGCCTGCTGCCCGGAGAGCAGCATGGCTTTTTTTCTATCAAGATCAGGTGTTCCGATATTTAAAACAAGTCCATCCGAAAGGTTCGTAATCTCCTTTGCCTCTTCAGATGAGCTCGAGCCGATCGCAGTTCCGCCAACAGCCAGAACAGCACTTACTACTTCATGCAGCGTCACATTGTTGCCATTAATGTGGATCATCGGCTGGCACTCTGCGATCTGGCAGACCTCAAAACTGTCTTCATTCATTTCAATCATTTCCTTACAAAAAAAGCCCTCCTGTGACAGGAGGGCACAATATTTTACTATATCGTTGCAGAATAAGCCTGTAAAGGCATCAGCTTCCTTACGCCGGTATTGTCCGGTTCAAGTAATGAGGGCGTTCAGAGAAAGACTCATGCCTTTCCCGATTCTCAGCAGGTGCTCCCCTAGCCGTTATGAAATTTTCAATTCACGTTCTCACATTATACAACATTTATATAAAAAATCAAACCCCTGGTCTTTCCTTCGTCAGATTCCTGACCCAGCGGTATTTGCGGTAGTGGACCATGACCCACGGGATCTTTCCGACCTCATCTGCGCAGGTGCAGGCAAAAACGGCCGGCACCGGCCAGTGGAAAACGAAGGCGCCGAGAAGTGCCAGTGGGATTGCAATTCCCCACATCGTGACAACGAGCGATCTGGCGTCGAACATTATATCACCGCCCGAGTAAAAAATGCCATTGATAACGATAGTATTTAAAACACGACCTATCATATAAAACGCCATTATCACCATGATCTGGGAGAGAAGTTTTTTCGCTTCAGGCGAAAGGACATAGAACCAGAGGACGAACGGAGTGACTGCGAGAACAAGAAGGCAGGTCACGATCCCTGTCAAAATTCCAATCCTTAAAATATAGCCGCCGTCGCGTTTTCCCTCTTCTGTCTTTCCTGCGCCAAACAGGCTTCCGAGCAGAATGCTGCTCCCGTTCGCAAGTCCATTGCCGGCACAGCAGAACAGATCGCGTACAACTGAAGACACAGAGTTTGCGGCAGCTGCGTCGGCTCCCATATGCCCGAGTATCGCAGTATAGGAGCTGAATCCAATGCCCCACAGAGCTCCGCAGACAAGCAGTGGAAACCCACATTTCAGAAAATCAGGCAGGATTCCACTTGTCGTATGAAAAAGATGCTCCCAGTGAAGCCGGGTAAATCCGCTCCTTAATGACAGGACAAAAGCCACTATAACTTCAATAATTCTTGAAACAAGAGTTGCCACTGCGGCTCCCCGTACGTTTAATGCCGGAAAGCCCAGCAGTCCGTATATAAATACTGCATTGAAAAAAATGTTGAGTATTACCGCCATACAGCTGACTCCTGCCCCCGCACCAGCGTGCCCTGTGACCTTCATCAGTGTAAGATACGGCTCCGAAATTCCTGTCAGAAGGTAGGACCATCCTGTGATACGCAGGTATCTGGCGCCCAGCGCAACAAGCTCAGGCTCATTCGTATATATTTGCATCAGCATTTCCGGCGCAAAAATGCATCCCACCCAGAATATCGTTGAAACGACAAGGCAGAGTCTCAAGCAGATAGAAAATATGTCGTCCATAGTCTTCCTGTCGCCTTTTCCATAGTACTGTGCACCGAGAATCGCGGCCGCTCCCGTAGAAGCACCGAGGAGGATGTTCTGAACGAACTGGATCTGTCCGGCGAGCGAGACAGCAGACATCTGATTTTGTGATACCCGCCCCAGCATTATGGCATCACAGGCAGCAACAGCGGCGAGCATCAGGTTCTGCAGTGCTATCGGAAGCGCCAGAGAAAACAGCTCTTTTCTGAAACCGGAATCACCGAAAATTTTTGTTTTCATGGGATCAAACTCCTTGGAAATTACCTTATTATAAATTAGATTATACCTGAGCGGCCTGCAATTTCAACCCAAGAATTTCTTTACATATTTTTGCTTGTTTTTTTAAAATAAACTGCTATACTAAAGGCGCGGGAAATCAGAAATCAATTTTCAGTTTCCTGACATTTCTATAAAGTGAGGTGGATACAGAGTGGAAAATCAGGACGAAAATACCTGCAAAGCACCAGATCAGCCAAACTATGAGGGTGAGATTCTCTCCCTTATCCGTTCAAACTCTTCTCCTACTGTACTGAAAGAGAAGCTCGAAGATTACCATGAGAACGATATTGCTGATGCTCTCCCTAAGCTTCAGCCGAATGAGCGTAAAAAGATATATCGCATGTTAAGTCCTGAGCTTCTGGCTGAGATCTTAGAGTACGCTGAGGATTCCGAAGCAGCTCTGTACCTCAGCGAGATGGACATCCAGCGCGCCTCATCCGTTGTTTCGGAGATGGACAGTGACGATGCTATTTCAGTTCTTCGGTCTACGCCGAAGGAGCGCAGAGCTGATATAATCGATCTGATGGATTCCGAGTCCAAGCGGGACATTGCACTGATGTCTTCCTATGATAAGGACGAGATTGGAAGCCGAATGGAGACGAACTACATCGTCATCCGCGAGAATCTGACAGTCAAAGAGGCTATGAGCGAACTCGTTCGCCAGGCCGGTGAAAATGACAACATTTCGACTATTTTCACTATAGATAAGGACAGTGAATTTTACGGTGCCATTGACTTAAAGGATCTGATCACAGCGAGACAGGATAAATCCCTCGACGATCTGATCGTCACCTCATTCCCTTACGTATATGGTCACGAGGAGATTGACGACTGTATCGATCGATTGAAAGATTATTCCGAGGACTCGATCCCTGTACTCGACAACGACAACAAGATTTTAGGTGTCATCACTTCCCAGAACCTGACCCAGCTGGTCGATGAGGAATTGGGCGAGGATTACGCAAAACTCGGTGGTCTGTCCGCAGAGGAGGATCTGCAGGAGCCGATCAAACTCAGTATCAAAAAACGTTTTCCGTGGCTGATACTCCTGCTCTTCCTTGGCATGATCGTCTCTTCCGTCGTCAGCATGTACGAAAGCGTAGTTGCAAAGCTTACGATCATAATGGCATTCCAGTCGATGATCCTCGACATGTCCGGAAACGTCGGCACCCAGTCTCTTGCCGTAACTATCCGTGTCCTGATGGACCGCTGCATCACCGGCAAAATGAAATTGAAACTTGTCCGCAAGGAAATGACGACAGGCCTCGCGAATGGTTTCCTGACCGGCTGCGTTGCAGTCGTAGGTGTCTGTATCTATATCATGGTCTCACACCACATGCCTTTCGTATCATCGATCGCTATATCAATCTGCATCGGCCTTTCCCTGCTTCTTGCGATGATGATCTCAAGCCTTGTAGGAACAGTCATCCCGATGTTCTTCGATAAGATCGGTGTAGATCCGGCAGTCGCTTCCGGTCCGCTTATCACAACAGTTACCGATCTTGTCGGCGTTGTGACTTACTACAGCCTGGCCTGGGTGATGCTCGTAAATTTCCTCGGGATGTAATGGGACAGTAGGGACGGTTCTTTTTGTCCCATTTTTAGATTATTCAGACAATTATGCTTTTTTTAGCCCAAAGCAGCGTCGCAGATGGCCAGGTCTCTCTCAGTAGGATTTTTCTGTTCGCGTGTGCGCGCCTAATTGCGGCCTTCTGGCCAATGTATGGTTTTCATGCGTTTATGGTTTAAGCGGGTGGCCACCCAGGCCGCAGCTAGCACACATGAAGCGGTTGTTATGCTATCGCGAGTCCGCAGGACGAAGTCAGAGCGGAAACGGCGAACCGCCGCTCTCTACGAAAAATCCTAAAGTCGCGAGCCCGCCTCTATCTGCGACGCTGCTTCTGGGGTTAAAGTTATTCGTATCTGCTATGACTTATTTTTTCGGAAGTGCAATGCGACAAAGAACCCCCGCATGGGAGGGAAATGGGGTAAGGACACTTAAAGCGACCTGGCGCAGACTGAGAGTTTCTTCCGGCTCCGCAGTATATAAGAACTATTTTCAATATTGACATTCGCGGAGCTGGAAATATACAAGCTCCATTCTTACAGTTTCAGTATGGATATACATGAAACTAAAAATCTTAAAAACAAAAAAGTCAGTCTCGATATAGATTCACGAAACATTGAAAATCTTAAACGTTCGAATGTACGCTCTCAATATAGTCTCTTGCGGAGCTTGTAATCTTAAATGCATTGTAGAATATTCAGAAGCAATGGCTGTATATAAAAATTTGAAATATGTTCTTTAAGATTTTTTACCATTATCACACACATCTTGAGAATGCTTGAAGGCTCTTTAAGATTTTCGAGCATTATTCCACACATCTTGAGAATGCTTGAAAGCTCTTTAAGAATTTGACTTCTTCCCCGATCTATCTTGAGACTGGAAGAAATCCGTTGTATAAATTTCACCCCGGAAAGGGGTATACTCAAAACGTGGCCAACCAGACATTCTCGCAGAAAAAGCAGCACTGCGGATACGGGCGCCCATTAGTCAAGAAGCAGCTCTGCAGATGCGGACGCCCATTAGTCAAGAAGCAACTCCGCAGATACGTACGTCCATTAATCAAGAATCAACGCCGCAGATGAACAGTCTTGCGACCTTAGGATTTTTCGTAGTGAGCGGCGGTTCGCCGTTTCCGCTCTGACTTCGTCCTACGGACTCGTCAGTCGCGGACGGCTATCGCATGGGCGGTTTATAATGCTCTCGCTTCGTCCTTTGGACTCGCGACAGCATAACAACCGCTCCATGCGCGCTAGCTGCGGCCCGGGTTGCCACCCGCTTGGACCATAAACGTATGAAAACCATACATTGGCAAGAGGGCGGCACATAGGAGCGCGCACGCGAACAGAAAAATCCTACGGAGCGAGACCGACCATCTGCGGCGCTGCTTCGGGCTTAAAGAGATGAATTGACAGAAATGTCAGATAATGGGACAAAAAGAACCGTCCCTACTGTCCCAATAGTGAAATTGTGACCAATTAAAAAAAGTCCTGCAATCCCCTTCTCATACGGGATTGCAGAACTTCAGATTTATCTCAGTGTGTCTGTCCTGCGGTCACATCTTTGGTGTCGTAGCAACAGTTTTCAGATCATCAATGATCTGTTCCATGGACTCACCCAGTGAGGAATCCAATGAGGCTGAAACTGCTCCTTCTACAAGCGGGCAGTCCACCATCTCAACCTTCTTTCCGTCCTCCTCCATCTCGATGACAGACTGTGTCGTCAGAACAGAACTGCCCATATCCATGAGCACAATTACTCCGTCGTCTGAATACACCTTGTCGATCGCGTCACGGATCCGGTCGTAGCTGGTGCCGAACGAACCGTCTTCAAGTCCGCCGGCTGGCTCGATTGGGACCCCCTTTGCCATCATCGTCGTAAGCTCCACGACGCTTTTTGCCAGATTTTCACTGTGTGATACGATTACGATACCGACCATAGTCGTTCCTCCCTGCCGCAGTTACACGTTTTCACTGATGACTTCAAGAATATAGGAAAATGATGTGGCACCCGGATCCTGATGACCGAGACCGCGCTCGCCGACATAGCTTGCACGTCCCTTCGTAGCGACAAGATCCTTTGTATGCTCTGCTCCAGCCCATGCTGCCTTGCTTCCTGCTTCGAGTACTGCTTTATCATCTGCCCCACTCTCTACAGCTTTTTTCATAGCCTCGTCTGCAGGAACCATGGCGTCTATCATGGTCGCTTCACCGACTTGTGCCTTGCCGAGCTTCTGGATAGCCTCGATAGCCGTATCCAGACAAGTCAGGAAATCATTAATGTCCATCTCGGTCTTTCCAGCCATTTTAAGTCCGGCCTTCATAAATGCCGAACCGTACAGAGGGCCTGACGCACCGCCGACTTTGCTCATCAGCGTCATGCCGACAGTCTTCAGAATAGAGCCGATATCTTTGCCGTCAAGTGAAGGCATTTTTTTCTCAACTTCCTGAAAACCACGTGCCATGTTGATTCCATGATCGGAATCACCGATTGGCTGATCGAGCTCAGTCAGGTATTCCTTCTCCTCCTCGATCTTTGCGATGATTTTTTCAACAATTTCCAGTACTTTTTTCTGATCTGTCATGATGTCCTCTTTTCCGTCTGAAAAAATCAGCAGCCGAATTCCTTCCAGGCTGGAGTATCAGCCTTTGCATCGAGCAGAGTCTTCAATTCATCGTCCAGACGAAGCAGTGAAAGTGAGAATCCTGCCATATCGATTGAAGTCATGTAGTTGCCTACAAATGTGCGGTAAACCTTGATTCCCTTGCTCTTAAGTACATCCTGTACATGGTTGTTGATGATATAGAGCTCCATCAGAGGTGTGGCACCTGAACCGTTGACCATAAGAGCAACCTCATGGCCTGTATAATCGATGTCTGCCAGGATCTTGTCAAGAAGGATATCGGCAGTCTCATTGGCTGTCTTAATCTTTTCCCTGTGAACTCCCGGCTCACCGTGGATACCGATTCCGACTTCCATCTCATCCTCAGCCAGTTCAAATCCCGGCTTTCCAGCTGCAGGAACTGTGCATGGCTTGATTGCGGCACCCATTGAACGTACATTGTCGATTACCTTCTGGGCTACAGCCTGAACCTCTTCGAGAGTTCCGCCTGCCTCGGCCTTAGCGCCTGCACACTTGTGGATGAAGAGTGTTCCTGCAACGCCTCTTCTTCCAACAGTAAATGAACTGTTCTCAACAGCTACATCATCATTGCTGACAACGTGTACAGTCTTGATGCCCTCGTCGTTTGCCATCTCTTCGGCTAACTCGAAGTTCATGACATCACCGGTATAGTTCTTTACAACCAGCAGAACACCGGCATCAGTCTTTACTGCGTGGATTCCTTCGAGGATAGCATCAGGTGTCGGAGATGTGTAAACAGTTCCGGCTACGGCTGCATCGAGCATTCCTTCACCTACGAAGCCTGCATGTGCTGGCTCGTGGCCGCTGCCGCCGCCGCTGACAAGAGCGACCTTATCGTTGGCTTTCTTGTTCTTTCTGCAGATGATCGTACCATAATCCAGCTTCTCAAGCTGATCAGGATATGCCTTCGCAAGGCCCTCGGTCATCTCCTCCTCGACATCTTCAACTTTGTTAATGAATTTCTTCATTGCCATAAACAGTTCCTCCTTTCATAAAAAATTGGTTATTGGATTTCAGCTTACCTTCTTGATGTCTTTCGTAGCAACAACAGGAACGCCAGTACCTGCTACATTGTCAAGAAGAACGTCGCCGATATTTACAGGTGCTTCGACCTTAATCTCATTGATCTCCTTCATGACCTCAAATATCTTGCTCTTCGGGATGTCTGTCTTTGTCTTGCATGATACTCTCGGAAGATCTCCGCCACTGACAATAGCTGTGCTGCAGACGGTCCTCTCAGGATTTGTAACTTCCTTGCGGGCATATTTGTCACCAATTCCACAGGTGTTGCCGGTAACCGTCTTTACCTCGCCGTCTTCCATTGTCACTGTTATGCTGCAGCCCATCGGGCAGCCGATACAGGTTAACTCTTTTTTAGTTTCCATTATGATCTGCCTCCTTAATCCTGCTCGATCTTGATCGTGATATTCTTCAGATCCTTATAGGCAGCCACCTTGTCTTTGAGAAGGATCACCTGCTCCATCTCGCCCGGAGCGATAATTCTCTTCTTGTTGTGCATAACACGCTCATCATTGAAGTATACGCTGACTGCCGCGTTCTTGTATACAGCACCTACACGGAAACGAACGGTAAGCATCTTATCCATACGGCCGAGATTTATCGTGCTTGGAACTGTGTAGCGGACGCCATCTGTAGCGATAAGCTTGATGTCCTCTCCACTCGTAGTCTCCCTGCATCCAGCCTCTACGAACTTAGCTGCATTCTCTCCGGCTCTCGTAGCCTCTTCTGAAACATAATCAACCAGATCGTGTACATGGAGAACGTTGCCGCAGGCAAAAACACCTGGGATCGAAGTCTCAAGACTCTCATTTACAACTGGTCCGTTTGTGATACGGCTGATCTCAACTCCAGCACCCTTTGAAAGCTCGTTCTCCGGGATAAGACCTACAGAGAGAAGCAGTGTATCGCAGGTGTATCTCTCTTCAGTTCCCGGGATAGGCTTTCTGTCCGGTCCAACCTCAGCGATAGTAACTGCGCTGATGTGTTCCTTGCCTTCAACATCTATTACAGTATGTGAAAGTTTAAGCGGAATACCGAAATCATCAAGACACTGAACGATATTTCTCTTTAAGCCGCCTGAGTAAGGCATAACCTCAGCTACAACCTTAACCTTGGCTCCCTCGAGAGTCATACGTCTTGCCATGATAAGACCGATATCACCGGATCCTAAGATTACAACTTCACGACCAGGCATGTAGCCTTCCATATTTACAAGTCTCTGTGCAGTACCTGCTGAGAAGATACCGGCCGGACGATAGCCCGGTGTTCCGAGAGCTCCGATAGGACGCTCACGGCAGCCCATTGCAAGGATTACTGCCCCAGCCTTGATCTGGAACATACCATCAGTACGGTTCATTGCTGTAACAATACGGTCCTTGGAAATATCCATGACCATAGTGTTCAATTTATATTCAATTTTGTCCTCGAGTACCTGATCAATGTAACGCTGCGCGTATTCAGGACCAGTCAGCTCTTCCTTGAATGTATGAAGACCAAAGCCGTTGTGAATACACTGATTCAGGATTCCGCCGAGACGGTTGTCACGCTCGAGAATAAGGATTTTATCAATTCCCGCTTTTCTAGCGGAAGCTGCTGCTGCGAGACCTGCCGGGCCGCCGCCAACAATTACGATATCATAATTCATCATTTGTCTTCGCCGCCTTTCGAACGCTCACGTACAATGTAGGAATCTCCGCCCATCTTCGTGATCTTCTCATAAGGAAGACCGAGTTCTCTGTGAAGGATATCCATCTGACGAGGAGTGCAGAATCCGGCCTGGCATCTGCCCATTCCGGCTCTTGTTCTTCTCTTGATGCCATCGAGCGACCTTGCGCCGAGCGGACGGTTGATCGCATCCATGATCTCACCTTCAGAGATAGACTCGCAACGGCAGACAATGTTGCCGTAAGCTGGGTTCTTCTTGATCAGTTCGTTTCTCTCTTCAATAGAAAGGTTCTTTGGATTCAGAACGCCCTTGCTGATCGGGTCAAAGTGCTCATTCTTTCTAAAGCCATACTTATCGCTGATAAGTCCGGCCATGTACTCGCCGATAGCCGGTGAACTTGAAAGTCCTGGCGACTCGATGCCTGCTGCATCGAAGAAATCAGGGCAGTCCTTGACTTCGCCGAGAACGAATTCGTGGTGATCCTCATGTGCACGTAGGCCTGCGAATACACGGATGCACTTTCTCTGGATCTGAAGTCCCTTGACGTGTGCGCCAGCACCGGCAAGAACCTGATCGAGTCCATCCTGAGTCGTAGCTGTAGCTTCCTTATCCTCGAGATCGATAGCTGTAGGACCTGCAAGCAGGTTGCCGTCGATAGTCGGAGCTACAAGGATACCTTTGCCGTAAGCTGTAGGCTGTGGGAAAATGGTCTTCGAAACGAAGCTGCCCATCTCCTTATCCATGATATAGTAATCTCCACGTCTCGGTGTGATATGGATCTTATCCTCTGAAACCATGTTGTGGAATTTATCTGAATAAACTCCGGCAGCATTGACTATGCATCTGGTCTTGTACTCACCGTTGTTCGTGCGGATGTGCCAGATTCCCTCGTCATCCTTCTTGAAATTCTCTACTGCTGTATTGAAGCGGAAATCTACACCGTTCTTGTTTGCGTTCTCTGCAAATCCGATCGTAAGACGGAACGGGCTTATTATTCCTGCTGTGGATGCAAAAAGTGCGCCCTGGGTATCGTCGGAAAGATTCGGCTCCATCGCAAGTGTCTCCTCACGGTTCAAAAGCTTCATTCCCTTGACGCCGTTAGCGATTCCCCTGTCGTAAAGGTCCTGCAGGCCATCTAATGTATCCTCGTGAATGCAGACAACGAGTGAACCATTTCTCTTAAATGGTACATCCAGTTCCTCTGCGATCTGGTCCATTTTCTCATTGCCGCGTACATTCATCTTTGCCATAAGAGATCCAGGCACACAGTCATAGCCGGCGTGCACGATTGCTGAATTGGCTTTTGAAGTACCGCAGCATACATCTTCTTCTCTCTCAAGGACACAGACCTCTGCTTTGTACCGGGAGAGTTCACGAGCGATTGCACAGCCCGTGACGCCTGCGCCGATGATGATCACGTCATAAATCATGTTGTATCCTCTTTTCTGTAAGTTATTTAAAATTGCGAAGCATCATGTAAAAAGAAAAGGCGCCGGATAAGACATACTCGTCTGTATGCTATTCCGGCGCCTCATGTCTCTCTGCCTCGTTCTATGAAGTTTACTGAAAATAAGCTATCAGCCGAAGATTACAGTGTAAAGAACAGCTGCTACTATTCCTCCTAAGATAGGAGCAAAGATTGGGATCCATGCATATCCCCAGTCCGGATCCTTCTCGCCTGGTATTGGAAGAAGTGCATAAGCAAGTCTCGGTCCAAAGTCTCTTGCGCCGTTCATAGCGTATCCTGTCAGACCGCCAAGAGAACCACCGATTGAAACGATTACTGCATATACAAGGAACCAGTTCATTCCTGACTTAGCTGCAACTGTGTTTCCGATGCCATCAAGTGTGAAGACAAGAAGGAAGCCGCATACAAACTCTGAAAGGAAGTTAAGTCCAACGTTACGAACTGAAGGAGCTGTGCAGAAAACGCCGCGCTTTGTAGCCATGTCGTCTGTAGCTTTGAACTGATCGTGGAAAAGTACGAACAGGATGCAGGCTGCAAGGAAAGCTCCGATGAACTGAGCTACGATATAGCCGGCTGCCATGCTGGCTGTGAATTTTCCATCACCGTGCATAATGCTTGAAACTAATGCGCCGATAGTAACTGTCGGGTTGAAATGTGATCCTGAAACTGCTCCGAATGTATAAGCCGGAAGCAGAACTGCAAGGCCCCATCCAAGGATTATCTGAACGGATCCACCGCCATTCATTCCTGATTTTTTAAGATTTACATTACAGCAGACACCGTCTCCAAGGATGATCATGATCATCGTTCCGAGACACTCTGCAAGAAACATTTGAGCTGTCATGTTTATACCCCTTTCTCAATAAGGAATTAACCTGTTGAAAAAACTCTTATAACCTCTTAGTAATTAGTCCTCTTTAGCCCAGCCACGTGTAGCTGCAACAGCCTGTTTCCAGCCTTTGAGCTCTTTTTCTCTCTCTAAGCCTTCCATAGCCGGCTCGAACTCTCTGTCGATAGCCCAGTTCTTAATTACATCTTCCTTGTTCTTCCAATATCCAACAGCAAGACCTGCCAGATAAGAAGCACCCATAGCTGTCGTCTCAACAACCTTAGGACGACGAACAGGAGCATTGCTGATATCAGCCTGGAACTGCATAAGGAAGTTGTTCTTGCAGGCACCACCGTCAACCTTAAGTGCTGAAAGCTTTGTTCCGGAATCAAGCTCCATAGCGTGAAGCACATCGTTTACCTGGAATGCAAGAGACTCAAGTGTAGCACGGATAACATGATACTTGTTGACACCACGGGTAATACCTGTGATAACACCACGCGCATATGGATCCCAGTATGGAGCGCCGAGTCCTGTGAATGCAGGAACAACGTAGCATCCGTTTGTATCCTTAACCTGCTGTGCGAAATACTCTGAATCTGGTGAAGAATCAACCATTCTCATCTGATCACGCAGCCACTGAATAGCTGCACCAGCTACGTATACAGATCCTTCAAGAGCATACTCAACTTTTCCGTCAAGGCCCCATGCGATAGTGGTAAGAAGTCCGTTCTTCGAAATGATCGGCTTGTCGCCAATATTCATAAGAAGGAATGCACCTGTGCCGTATGTGTTCTTTGCCTCGCCCTTGGTGAAGCATGTCTGTCCGAACAATGCGCACTGCTGGTCACCAGCTGCTCCTGCGATAGGTACCGGACCACCGAAGAACTCAGGATCTGACTCACCGTAAACGCAGCTTGACGGCTTGGCTTCTGGAAGAATGTTCATAGGGATGTCGAGGATCTTGCAAAGTTCCTCATCCCACTGAAGCGTATTAATATTGAACAGAAGTGTTCTGGAAGCATTTGAGTAATCTGTTACATGAACTCTGCCCTTGGTCAGCTTGTAGATAAGCCATGAATCAACAGTACCGAAGTAAAGCTCGCCCTTCTCGGCTTTCTCTCTGGCACCCTCTACATGGTCAAGCAGCCAGCGGATCTTTGTACCTGAGAAGTATGGATCGATAACAAGTCCTGTCTTCTTCTGGAACAGATCCTTATATTCCGGATGCTCTGCAAGAAGATTTGTTGTAAAATCTGCAGTACGACGGCACTGCCAGACAATAGCGTGGCTGATAGGCTGGCCGGTCTGACGATCCCAGAGGATCGTTGTCTCACGCTGGTTAGTAATACCGATTCCAGCGATGTCCTCGTAGGTAGCCCCTGCCTTCTCCATAGCCTCACGGCAAACCTGAAGCTGTGTCTGCCAGATCTCGTTGGCATCATGCTCAACCCAGCCCGGATGTGGGAAATACTGTGGAAATTCCTTCTGTGCTACTGAAATCATTGTCCCCTGCTGGTCGAAAAGAATGCAGCGGCTGCTTGTCGTACCTGCATCTATGGCCATAACGTACTTTGCCATAAATAACCTCCTTTTTTGAAAACCCTTTTTGAAAACCTTTTTTAAAAACCCTTTATCTCGCGTCATGTCTGAAGTCCTTGCCCGGGCAGGTAGTACACTACTTCAGAGGGACACAGGCCCGATTACAGGAACCAGACCTTTTCATTAGTGGTGGAGATCGCGACAGCTCCACCATTTAATGCGCTGAGAACTTCATCCTTCGTTCTGATCAGGCCCCCAGCCATGATCGGAACTCTACTGATCTCATCGATTTGTTTTATAACTGACGGGAGGATCACTCCCGGAAGGATCTCTATAATATCCGACTGGACCATCCCCGGCTGCGACTGCTTCTTGATATTATCAAGTGCGATCGAATCCAGCACGAAGTACCTTAGAACGGTATTCAGTCCAAGCTTTCTCGCATACTGCATCAGCGGAACCTTCGTAGTAATGATACCGTCCGCATCAGTATATCTTCGGATAAAATCAACGGCCGCTGTCTTGGAGCTCAGTCCGTTGATCAGATCAATGTGCACCATAGCGATCTTGTTGTGCTCTTTTATCTTCTTTACAATTCCCGGAATCGTAGCCACTTCCCCATAAAGAATGAATACTGCTTCAGAATCTGCTTTAAATGACTTCTCCAATCCCTCATCCGACTTGGCTGCGGTAATGATCGGATCTGCACTGATTCTGTCTATAAATTCTCTGTGGTCCATAATTCCTCCCGTTTATGGCACAAAAAAAAGCATGATGGTACATTCTATAAATCCACCATACTCTCATCTCGCTTGGCTTATCAATATTAAGTTATCAAATCTTTCTATCTCTCCCGACATCAAGTATGATACCACAGCCTATATAAAAAATCAACAATAATTTTTAAAATTTTTATTTTTTGTTGTGATATGTTACAAATAGCTAACAGTTCGAATGTTATTTATTGTGCATTTCGAATAGTTTAACTATTTTGTCTCATTTTTCATATGTGCAATTTTTATATCTCGTCATTTAGAAACTGTTTGATCTCGGGTATCGCTGACGCGCGCCTGGCGTCCTGTTCTGTGACATCGCGCTGCCAAAAGCAGGACAAAAGTAGCTGTACTGTCCCATTAATAAAGTACTTTGTAAAATACCATCTTTTTTACAGGCATTTATTGACAGGATTCAAGCTGAGAAGTATAATGTCAAGCGTATAAAATATGCTGAGAAAAAGGGAGATGCACGTTGTCAGACATTTATGATTTTCATTCGCATATACTTCCGGGGATAGATGACGGAAGCCGGGACATAGAAATGACCAGGCAGATGCTCGCCATGGAGGTGGATCAGGGAGTGAATCATATTTTGTTTACTCCACACTTCTATGCACAGCAGCAGTCATTTTCGCAGTTTGCGGAGAACAGGCAGCACGCTCTCGATAAGACAGCAGAGCTTATCAGCGGTATGGATGCTAAGCTTAAGTACAGGGCAGCGGCTGAGACATATTTTTTCAAAGGCATAAGTGAAGCCGGGATACTCGATGATCTGTGCATGCAGACAGAGGACAAGAGAGTGCTTTTTCTTGAGATGCCATTTACGCAGTGGAAGACATCGATGTATGATGAGGTGGAACCCATTATACGAAAGCGGCAGCTTACAGTAGTGCTCGTACATATCGAGCGCTTTGCAGGATTCCAGAAGGACAGGGGGGTCTGGGATGCGATTCTTGATCTCCCATTGATTCTTCAGCACAACGGAGAGTTCTTCACTCACGGAAAGTTCGGACTTTTTGGCAGAGAAGGAAGATTAGCGAAAGAGACTATGACAGGAGATCGTCCACTGATACTTGGAACGGACGCCCACAACACCACGAGCAGACACCCGAATCTGGGCCATGCCCGAGAAGTCATAGAGAAGAAGTTCGGGAGAGAGACATTAGATGAGATAGACCAAAGGAGCAAGGCTTTATGGGCAGAAGGCACGACAGAGTAAATGTCCTCGTTGCAGTGATCGTAGCTGTGGCAGCCGTAGCCCTTATATTTTTTGCTTTTAAAGCATTGGGCGACAAAAGCCGTAAGAAAACGGTAAGCAGCCCGAGCGCCGATGCATCAGCAGATGCCATCGAGGGACCGGTCATAACGCTTGGTCACAAGAAATACACTTATTCGGATGACATCACGAACTTCCTTATTATAGGAACTGATCACAGTGGAAGCTACACCACGAAGGCGAAAGGCAGGAATTACCAGGGAGAGATGGCGGATTTTCTCCTTATCATATCTGTAAATGATACGAAAGGCACCTACACTCTCCTTCCGATAGACAGGGATACACTTACAGAAGTCGACATGATGACGACAGACGGTAAGTCATACGCATCGGCGACGGAGCAGATCTGCACCGCTCACTGGTACGGCGGAAATGAGAAGCAGAGCTGCAGGAATACAGTAAAGGCAGTATCGAGGTTTCTCGGAAACCTTCCGATCAAAGGTTATTACAGCATCGGAATGGATTCGATAAAGGCGATAAATCATTCAGTTGACGGCGTTACAGTTACAGTGAAAGGTGATTTCAGTACTATTGATCCGTCACTCAAGGAAGGTGCGACGATTCATCTCACGGATGATCAGGCATTTCACTACGTTCATGAGAGAATGTATATGCCGGACGATAACACGAACTCCGCACGAATGGAGAGACAGCAGGGTTATCTGGACGGCTTTATCAAAGCTGCGAAGGCGCAGATGAAGAAAAAGCCTTCATTTGCTAATGACCTGTATAGAAAGCTTGAGGATCTGTCAGTAACCAATATGAACGGTCATCAGATCAGCTACCTGATCAACACCTTCGCTATGAAGGATATGACGGGCACCCTTCACATTGACGGCAGCTATAAGGAGGGCAAAATCCTCGATGACAAGGAAAAGCATGGAATGTTCACAGCAGATAAGTCTTCTATATATGACTGTCTTAACGAAATGCTTGGATTAGAAGATAAATGATATAAAGGAAAATAAAAGTGAGCAACGATCGCAAAACTATAAACGAAAATCAGGTATCAGACGATAAAGCAAATGACGAGATTGAGATCGACTTAGGAGAACTGTTTTATTACTTCAGGGCCCGCCTGTTGACGATCATCCTCTTCTTCATCTTTGGAGCGCTTGCAGCGGGAGCTGTCACACACTACATGATCACCCCGAAGTATACAGCCACCAGCAAGCTATACATGGTATCATCTTCGTCAAAGTCGGTCGTGGATATATCTGATTTTAATATCGGAACTTCACTTTCGCAGGACTATGTAGAGGTTTTAAAGACCAGACCTGTATATGAATCAGTCATAGAGAAGCTTCATCTCAAGTACACCTATGATGATCTGGCAGCTATGATAAATACCTCCGTAGTTGGAGAGACACGAATAGTACAGATTGATGTGACAGATGAGGACCCGAACGAGGCCAAAAGCATCGCGAATGCGGTTGCAGATGCTGCCGTCGAGCAGGTCCCTAAGACGATGGATACGTCGGAGCCGCACATCATCGAGCCGGCTATCGTACCTGATGCTCCGTCATCACCAAATCTTCTGAGGAATATCGTTATAGGCGGATTCATAGGGCTCGTACTTATACTTGTTATCTATACCGTACGATTTGTATCAGATGATACCTTCCAGTCCGAAGATGATGTCGAGAAAATGTTCGGTATCATGCCTCTTACAGTTATCCCGGAGGCCGATATTGGTATACTGAACGAGAAGAATGAGTCCGATGATGACGACAGGAAGAACCGTTGGAAGGCAAGACGAAATGCCAGAGGTCGGAAACGGCCTGAAAGACATAAGAAATAAGCTGCATGGCAGCAGGAGGATAAGGAAGTAATGCAGGAGATAGAGATTAGTAACATGGTCGAGCTTCCATATGCAGTAGAGGAAGCGCTTAACCGCCTGCGTATAAATGTCGGATTCATGGGAAGCGATGTGAAGAAGATAATGGTCACATCTACTACCCCGAATGAGGGAAAAAGCTTTATTTCCATGCAGCTTTTCGCACAGATGGCAAAGAGCGGAAGCAGATCACTTCTTATCGACTGTGATCTCCGGAAGTCCCAGATGACTGAGAAGTACGGATTGAAGCTTTCAAATGATAAGTCCACTTCAAAGAACTCGAAGCTGGCGAAGGGGACAGCTTACTGCCTCTCCCACAATGACGATTTTAATGAGAGCATCTATTCGATAAAAAACCTTGAAAACGGCTTTTTGATGCCAAATACTGATAACGTCATCAATCCATCTATGCTTTTTGAGCAGGAGAGATTTCAAGAACTGCTCGAATATGCATCGAATGAATACAGATATACATTTCTGGATGTTCCACCATTGGACCTGGTAGCCGATGGCGAACAGATTGGAAGCAAGTGTGATGGAGCCATCCTGGTTGTACGAGGTGGCATCACATCGAAAAATATGGTAAAACAGTCCGTAATGCAGCTTGAGCGCGCCGGATGCCCGCTTCTTGGTATTGTCCTTAACCGAGTCAAAGGTTCGAAGAGCGGTTACTACTACAAGAAATATGGTGGTTATTACGGCAAGCATAAGTACTACGGAAAGAATGAGTACTATTACGGTAAAAAGAAATAATCCCGGTATCGCCATGCAGAAGCATGTAGATATACCTCTTTAGTTAAAAGAGGGAAAATAATATTTTTTTAGAGTCCCTATCGCATGATAGAACGATTCGGGCGGAAAGGAGTTTTTCATGAAATTTTCTATCAAGAGAGTACTTGCTGCAACAATGGCCGCAGCTACAGTACTTACAGCAGCTCCTGCAGTAGCTCCTGTAGTTTCATACGCAGCTACATCAAAGAGTTCAGCTGCTAAGGCAAAGGACCAGAAGAAAAAGACGGTTACTGCAAAGAACGCAACAGGTGAGAAGGGTCTTTCAAGCTTAAAGGTAAATACTTACAAAGCAGGAAAGGCTACAATCACATCAGTGTCAGTATCAAAAAAGGCTAAGACTGTTACAATTCCTTCAAAAGTCACTGTTGGTGGAGTTAAGTACAGGGTAACAAGCATTGCCGCAAACGTATTCAAGGGAAAGAAGGTTACAACAATCAATGTTCCTTCTTCAATCACCTCTGTCGACAAAAAAGCCTTCAAGGGCGTTAAGGGTCTTAAGAAGATAACTTACACTGGCACAAGTGCAAAAGTTGTAAGCGCTATTAAGGCAGCCCTTAAAAAGTCTAACGTAAAGAAGGTTACAGTTGTCGCATCTGCAACTCCAGGAAAGCCATCATCTCTTAAAGTTAAGGCTGGCAAGAAGAAGTTTACTGTAACTTACAAGAAAGCTTCAAAGAAGCCATCTAAGTACCAGATTTCTTACAAGAAGAAGGGCGCTAAGAAGTGGACAACAAAGACAGTTTCTTCTAAGACACTTAAGAAGACTTACAAGGTTAAGAAGGGTACATACCAGGTAAGAGTTCGTGCCGTTAAGGGTTCTCTCAACGGAAAATGGAGCTCAACTAAGACTGTAAAGGTTAAGTAATCTCCCGATTCAGTCTGCTGGAAATGAAATTTAGCGGAGAAATCGCCGAAATAAAATCGGCGGTTTCTCCGCTTTTTTTCATAAATGGTTCCTCCAAGGCATTTGAGATAATACACGCTACAATTGCAAGAGAATGGTTCAAATAACAAAAAACCCAAGCAGCAGTTTTCACTACCACTTGGGATCTTATTGATAATTATTCACCAACTATAATCTTATTTGCAAGATCTCAATTTTTATAAAAACAACGTTATCACATTCCCAATAATTTCATTATGAGTCTAACTCCTAACACTGCTGCTCTTTTAAAACCAGGAGTATCTGTTAATCTCTCATTACCCTTAATATATACAAGGGTAACTTTCCCACAATATGGACAAGTTAGATTTATCTGCGTTATGCCACGTTCCGCATCATAAAATAATTGCTTTTTACATGCTGGACATTGATAAGTTATTTGCATATTCTTTTCATCTCATGCTAATTGCTAAAACCTTTACATAGTTCCCAACTAACTCTAATATATAGCATATATGTCATACTGTCAAGGCAAATAGATCGCGTAACTCACCTCGCTTGGGATATATTTTTTGATTACTGTTTATATTCCATTTCTTGTGACAATGATCCCTGTTCATTGACAGTCTTTACAAACTCATCATCAAACTCATAGGTCGGAGCAGTTGTCTCCATCGTGACTTTATCATAATGAGTTGCAAGAGGATCCTTTCGATAATAAACCTGTGCCACATTCCGAATCTTATTCATGACCCTGTCTGCTCTATTTACAGCCTTCTGCATTGCTTTTCTTGCATCGTATCCCAGATACTTCTGAACTACATCTGCTGCCGTATTATTAAGCCAGTCCCTTATATCATTCCAAAATCTCTTTATAAGGCTCATGGCAAGAATTCCAACCCCAACTATTGCGGCTAATACAAAAACAAACATTTTTCATTCCATCCTTTCCATCATTGCTTTCATACCACGCTCCGACTCTGCATACGCCATTAGATTCTGTAACCTGTGTGGTGCATATGGGACAGGTTCATCAGCTTTGGTATGGTTATAGAAGACATCATTCAATTCGTTTATCTCTGAAGCCTGAGCTATAAATTCCTTAATGTCAACCTGCTCTGCCAGCGCCACACTGTTCAGAACCATTTTCAGTACCGCATAAACAGAAGCCTTAATACTGCCACATGACAAATACCCATAGTTATCTGCCGTAAAATTTGCTATCCTGTACCAGTGATAAAATGACAGCTTTGAAACTTCCTCAAACTCTTCTGGTGCAAGTGCTTTAATACCCTTAAATCTCTCTTCCATCATAGTCTTCTGCTTTGTTACACCATCAGTGATCTTATACACTTCTCTTGCCAGTACAAATCGCAATTCTTCCTCTGAAAAATCAGCTATCGTCTTTGCAGAGATCTCTATCCATGGATTGCTTATTCCGTAGCTCTCCGCGCCATAATAGTATTCCTCATACACATAGACAGGAACAACAGTCGATCTACTCTCATGCCTGTATATATCTTCCATTATCTCCCACACATTGTGGAACTGCTTCTCTGTAACCCTCACAGTTTTTCCCAGAAGGTCTGGGCGTCTGCTCTTATACTCCACGTTATCATAGGTATTTTCAATATCCTTCTGAAAAGAAACACCATCTTTATATTTTTCAAATGCTGCGTCTTGAAGAGGATGCACATAATCTTTTCGTTCCATTATGACACCTCCTGATATCCAAGCAGACTGTTGATATCCGCCAGAACTCTTTGCTTCTTTTCATCACCTGTCTTTTTATAGCATTCGCTCAGAGCCGCTAAAGACTCCTCATCATCAGGCATAAATCCTAAGGCATATGATAGAAATGGAATTGCTTTTTTATACTGACCACCCTCAGATAAAAGCAGTCCAAACACCTTATTTATCAGGTAATGTCCCTCCACGCTGCCAAATTCTCTGTAGTATCCTTCGATCAGATCAAACGCTCTTCCTTTATTTCCTTTTTTATATTCTTCAAGTCCCTCAATGCATGTCATAAATCTGAAATCGTGGCCTTCTGCAAGCTTTCTGCAATTGTCAAGATTTGCAAAGCTGTTTGACATGGTAAAGATCATATGAAAAATAAGCATCTCCCGTCTTCTCATAAGATCATTTCTGTAATTATCGACTTCTGCCGAAGAAGTTTCATTCTTAACACTGCTTATCAGGGTATCATCCACAGATTTTAATTCCTTTTGTATTTTTTTCACCTGTGTCTTCATATATCCAAGATCATAGAACCTGGTCTCTTCATATGCGACATCATCTGTTCCTGCAAATGTTCCTATAAGAACATCACGAGTCTTTTTGTATGCAGTCATAACTGCGTCAAGCATCCTCTTCCACCCCTTTCGTTTCTTTCAGATACTGTTCTTTTGATATCTGCTCGGTCTTTATAACCTTTGTCTTCATTTCCTGTGACCTGTCATTATACCGTTCTCTTATAACTTCGTTTGCTTTGTCAAAAGAATCCAGATCCACCTGATCAGCACCTTTTTCCAGAGCACTGAGAGCCGCGTAGAACACCATATCTTTTATATCTGCGCCGCTTAAGGAATCATATCTGTCTGCAAGACTGTCTGGTGTGACACCCTCCGCAACAGGAAGTTTTTCCCCTAAATGAAGCTTCCATATATCTCTTCTCGAATCCCTGTCTGGCATTTCAAAATACACGCTCAGAAGTATCCTTCTCTTGAAGGCTTCATCATAATTTTTGATCAGATTAGTAGTAAATATGACAACACCAGAATATTTCTCCAGTTCCATCAGAAGTACACTTCTTGTAATATTTACGCCATAATCAGCCGATTGTGTCACAGAGGTAAGTCTTTTCCCGAGAAACGAATCTGCTTCATCAAAAATCAGGATTGCGTCATCCTCTGTGGCTTTTGCAAATGCTTTTCTTATATTTTTTGGGGTCTCTCCTACATATTTAGACTCAAGCTCTGAATAGTTGATGTGATAAACCTTTTTATTCAATGCGGCCGCCACTGCTTCGGCTGCCATACTTTTGCCTGTTCCAGGCTTTCCATAAAAGTTCAGTATGATCGCTCTGCCTGAGCCAAAATGCTCAGCCAGTCCCCAGTTCTCACTGAGAAATGCCCTGTTTTTTGTCGCAGATATGGCGATATTTATTTTTTCCTTTACAGAGGGATTTAATACCACCTGATCTAATGTGAATCTCGGATCATAGCTCTCTATAATTTCACTTTTGGCAGACTTGTCATTTTTAACAGGCTTATCATCAGCTGTTTTTCTTTCAGCAGGGCTCTTGCTGCCCGCATCGCTACCATTTGTTTTTATTATTATCTCACTTGGAATGGTATTATAACTGGTCCTGTTCGAAGCAATAGCATCAGCTATTTCATCGAGCATTTTATCTATCATTACTTCATCAAGTATTTCCTTTTTCCCATCTACTTCCCCTGTAAAGGCCGTATCAAGCGTTATTATAGTTTCATGATCACCAATAGTGACTTTTTTTGAAATCTTCTCTTTTTTGATATTTTTTACTTTGCCTCTTCCAAACATGGGATCTCCTTAAAACAGCTTTCCTGGGTTTCTTGCAAAGTATCCAAATGAGCGGTCTTTTGATGTATCTCCATCACCATCTCTCCAGAATCCCTGTACAAAAGTTCCATCCTTCCTTGTATACGAGCTCACCCAATGCGGATGAACATAATGCATCGGTGATGACCTTGTAGGTGCAAAGGTATTACTTACCCTGTTAATAAATGTATTGCCAGCCAGCATTTGTCTAAGATCTCCCATTATTATTTTTTTAATGAATTTCTGCAATATTGTAACATAACGTCATTAAACATTCTCTAATACTTTACATTAAATATATCGTTATTGTTGTTACAAATCTTAATAGATTTCTACTGTAATCACATTCTGTAAAAACTCTTCCTTATAGTGAGGTTGTGTGCTATACTTCAATTGTATAGAAGGCTTATTTAATTCTTATGATATAATGAAACAAACTTGAAAGGGTGTTAAATGTATGCCTAATTTTAGTAAGCCAAAGGTAACAGTTGAAAGGGTTGATATTGATCCGTATGAGCTGATATCAATGGCGAAACAATACGCTGAGAGAGGAGATTATTATAGTGCCGAAAGAACTTATGTCGCAGCATTAAATGCATCTATGGGCACTTCTTCGCAGAATGATGTTGTTGCAAAAGTCAAAAGAGGTCTTTCAAGCATATATAATTCCTGGGCAGAATATTGTTCTCAGAATTACAGATTCCAAGAGGCAGAAATTACACTGAAGAAAGCTCTCAAGATAAAGTATAACATTCGAGATGTAAAAACAAATCTTTGTACATTATATGAGAAATGGGGAGACTGTCTGAAAGTTGATGGGAAGCTTGAAGGTGCAGAAACAAGATATTTTCTTGCCCTTCAAATAGAAAGAGAGATAGGCACCAACGAAACTCAAGAATCTAATTTAATCCGTAAGATAAAAGAGATTAAATATTTATATAATTCGGATGAAGAAAAAGAATTGTCTTATTATCTTTATGTTCTTGAATCGGGAAAAGGGTTTGCAGTTAAAGCTGTAATTTTTGAAATAATAGGAGTGATATGTATATTTTCGGCAATTGCATATCATGGTAACGATGATGTTTTTTGGCTTGTATTGGCAATTATGATTTTATCGCCTTTTTTCGTCTTGTTTAATTCATTCAGCTGCGAAAGACTATTAGCAAGAGGCAGGGGAATTTTTATTGTGCCGATTATGTTCTTCTGGACAATAGTTGGAATATTGTTTTGTGCGAGAGATCCCTTATATGCATTTTATCCTGCGGTTGTAGGTATATATTGTATATATTTTGCGCTAAAAATAAAAAAATTGGCTAAAGATGGGGAACTGTATGATAGAGTTATGAGGCAGTTGGCATCTCAGGCAGCATCAATAAGTCAGGAAGACATCACTGTTGAGCACGTAGTTGGTGTTAGAATATAAATAGTACAAGTTAAAGTGAGTTATTCTCATTATGGCTGACTGATATGTGTGCCACATAACGAATCGGACTAGTATCAGGTACAGGGATCGTGTCTATCTGCATATACACGCATCCTCACAGTAAAATTCATCTCCCTGTACCAATTAAGTGAAGTAAGTGAAGTAAAACTACACTTTACTTCACTAAAAACTACACTTTACTTCACTATCGACTTCATTGACTTCATTATTAATTCTGACTATTGCAAAGCTAGGCCGTCGCTGCTGTTTATTCATGTGCAGATGCACATTGCAAAATAATTTTACGTACAGATTTGCCATAATCGTTGTTTTGTACGTATGCTTTGATGCTACTTACATACAGATTTTCAAAAATTGTTGTTTTGTACGTATTTTCTGAGTCAAATTTACATACTGTTTTACCAAAATTCTTGATTTGTACGTAATGCTTTACATACTGTTTTGCCAGAATCGTAGTTTTGTACGTAATTGCCAGCTGTTTTTTACGTACAGATTTGCCAAAATCGTTATTATGTACGTAAATTGAGAATTTCTTTTACGTACAGATTTGTCAAACTCCTTATTTGCTATGTAATTGCCGGCTTTCTATTACATACTTTTTTGCAAAACTTGTATTTCGGTACGTAAATCCGCTCAAATTCCCGTACAAATCCATAAAAACAGCGATTTCTGCCGACATTTTTACAATGTAAAAAATGAAATCCGCTCTCTAATAATTTCATGGGTGGGTGATAAGTGGGTAATAAGCCAAATAAGGCATAAAAAACAAATGTACTCACTGCTTTTCTGTTGCATCTATTTATTATTTGCTGTAAGCAATACTTTTGGAACCAAATTCATCATTCACCCCAATAATCAATAGATTCCTGAGTACGACCAGATATCCCGAACAGTTTCATCATAAAATCTTCTTTTTCGTTAAACATTTGTACAATAAAAACTTTTTGTTCTTCAATTCTATAGATAAAATAATTATGATTTGTAAAAATATACCAGTAATCTGTTTCTATATCATACATACGAGATATGCTGACTCCACTTTCTTCATTTGAACCAAGCAAATCTACTCTGTCAGTTATTGAAGTCATAATCTCTTTTGCTTTCTTTTCGCCATACTTCTCAATAATATACATTTTGAGATTCAGGAGCTTTCTTTTAACAAGCTGAGAATACTCTACTCTTTTCATAAACTAAATCCCCAGTTCTTTTCTAAGTTCCTCAGATGACACAGTTTCCTCTTCTTTTATGGACTTTTCTCCTTTTTGCATCTCTATTTCAAATTTGTATAATGCAAGCTGTTTTTCAATATCATCCAGCTCCTGCATATTTATCATAGCTATCTGTCCATGCCCGTTCTTAGTCAGATAGACACGGTTACCATAGCTTACTTCTTTTACAACACTGGTATAATTTCTAAGGTCTGAAATCGGTTTAATATTAGGCATGATATCATCTCCAAATATGGTTGCTTTATTGTCATCTCATGTTGCTGTATAATTTACATACATATTTTACAGCGTTTCTCTTAGAAAAACAACCTGCTTTTGAAATTGTATAATGAATGTTTTGGCAGAATGCTGTTATTTAAAGGAAATCTTCTGCTTTTCAGTATCAACATGCGCCATTACGCCAAATGGAATAATACATCTCGGCAATGCATGGCCTATATTTATATTGCATACAATGGGTAGTGTTGGTATCCCGATATCTTCCAGCAGCAATGCTTTATATTCCTCAAAATTGTCTTCATCTTCCGGCTTGCCAATTAGAATCCCATTGATTACAGAAAAAACCCCTGTATCTTTCAAGTATAACAATGCCTGATGATATTTTTCCGGAGACATCTGCTCTTCGCTTGTCTCCAAAAGAAGGATTTTGCCCTTCCAGTCTTCAAGCTCAGGGAACAAATGATATTTTTCACAAAGCCCGGGAGAATCAGCAAAGCGAGTGCCATCAAACATATCGTAGATTGTATCGATACAGCCGCCAAAAATCTGCCCGCTGAATCTCGGCCTCCCCTGCAAAAGCTCAAATCCTTCGTTCCTATGTCTCTGAAGCGGTGTACCTACCGCTGATGGACTGAAATCGATTCTGGCTTCATACCAAACATCACTCGGCCGGATTTCTCTAATAGAGCCGGTGCTGATCAGTTCCCTGAAATACATCTCCGTATAAGGAAGCATAGTTGTATCCAGCTCACATATATCAGGTAAAAATGCCTGCCCATAGAAACTGTTCAATCCAACCTTATGAAGCATGAAATGGTTCATTGTTGAATCTGAAAATCCGAGAAAAATTTTTTTTGAGACCGCATTTCTAAGTTCGCCGTGATCAAACAAATATGGCAGCAGCCTATAAGTATCTTCTCCTCCAATAGCACAAAGAATCATGTCAATATCCGGATCTTGGAAAGCCTGGAGCAAATCCTGAGCCCGTTTTTCTGGATGATTCCTGATATATTCAATTCCATTAAGCGCGTGGGGAAGCATTTTTACGTTAGCCCCAAATTCCTTTAGACGCTTCAGTCCGATTTTCACTTCATGCTCTGCGAATTCTTCCCCCATCGCTCCTGAAGAAAGACTTACTATTCCTATTGTTTTTACCATATCAATTATTATTCCACTCCATCACACTTAAAAAACTCTGAAGAAGCTCTAATGGATTACCACATATATTTGGAAGATGTAATTAAACCTCTCGGTTTAACAGTAAATGATGCTCATTCGCAGTAAAGACTTATATAAACCTCAAAGCGAGGCAGGGTAAAAGTCAGAATCCCCCTGGTATCACCAGACACTATACCAGAGGCAATCAGCCTTCTCCTATAAATATTCATATACTGCGATGAGACTCCAAGCTCATTCCTGATTTCACCCACCTTAGTCTTACCTGAAGCGATAATCTGTGCTACTTTTTTATCATTTGGCGACAGCTCTGCCCAGATCTTGTCATAGGCATACTCAGCCAGATCTGCGTCATAATCAGGAATCAGCTTTTTCAACGGCTGCCTCTTCTCCCACCTCAGGTAACCAAGTATCTGAAATGCAAAAGAATACCCCTTGGTAGCCTTTGCCATCTCTGCTGCTTCCTTAACGTCTATTTCAAATATCTCCTGATATCTGGCCGAAATCGCTGGGACACTTAGTGGTTTCAGGACTATCTTAGTTGCTCTATACAAAAAGGTAAGAGTCTTCTCATTCTGGATATTGCTGATATTCTCATAAAGTCCTGCCATTAACAGGTACACAGGCCGTTCCTCGCGAAGCCATATCTGAAACTGTCCGGCAAATACTCTGATGTACTCATTGCTGACTATTTCATCGATGATAAAAAGGACCCGTCTCCCGCGTTTGTCTATTTCATCCAGAAGGATTTTCATCTTCGAGGTATCATTCAATTCTTTTCCTGCGTTTTTAATAGTCACAGAACCGGCTGCTGGGATATTGATATTCGCGGAAATGTCCAGTCTCTTTGAAGAGCTCATCCTGTTTATCTCAGATATCGAGTCAGCCATCATGTCGCTGTCTGGATTGAGATTAATTACGATCCAGTCATCCCTCGTACTGAAATGCTCTGAAATTTCCGAGAGTGAAACCGTCTTGCCAGCGCCGCGAACCCCTGCTATCATGAAGACATGATTTGTCGGAGACTCCATCTCAAATGTATCTGTAATCTGCCTGAGCTGATTTTTTCTGGAAATCATCTCCATCGGCTTCTGGCCGAAAGTCAGAGAAAAAGGATTTTCCATCCTGACACACCTCCGGAATAAATGTATTTATATTTTTATTGATAATTACTCACCAGCATTATATCACAGGGGATTTATTTGTTCTATATATTTTTATTTGTTTTTTTATGTTTGTTTATGTTTTTGTTTATTTTTTATGCTTTTTGCAAAAATATCACGAATCGCCATAGTATTAAGCCTCCTGATCTGACAGTGCTATTTAATGATCAGCTGCTGCCTGTTTCCGAATCCCTTCTTCTTCAGATCGGAGTCCAGGAAATCATAGACTTCCGGGGCAATCTTTATAAGGTTTATAGGTTGTGGCATTTTCTCCATCATATCAATTGGAAGCTTCTTGAAATTTACAAGCTTTAAGTACTCCTCGGACCACGGTTCTATGATCTCTGCAGTTCCTGTTACCTGCAGTCCCTCAAGATTTCCGAATCCGCCCTCAGAATAAATGGCCAGGCAGACATGCTTGTTGCTCTCAAGCGCCCGAAACTTCAGTCCGCCCTCAGAGAACAGATAGAACGCCCCATCCACATAATTGTACTCTATCGGAGTACATCTGACAAAATCGCCTGCTGCAGTTGCCAGTGCACAGACCTTGTGCCTGCCAAGAAACGCCTCGATCTCCGAAAGGAGCGCTTCACTGTCCATTTTTACAGAGTCCTTGTCCTTCTCAACCCAGAAATCAGCTGCCTTTTTGTAGTCCATTTTTATAACCTCCTCGAGTAAGCGATGTTTCAGTGTAGCTCTCTTATATTGTATCAGTTTTTCTTTGACATGGCATTGGTGTATTTAAGGAAGCATAATTGTATCAAAAGCCTTATAAATGTGGATGATAAGGCACTTAACGGCGGAATACCTTACTATGGTTTGCCACGTATCTATAGCCACGCTCAGCGGATCTCTTTATCAGATAATTACCATCAGTCAGACGCTTTATTGTATTCCGGCGGAAATAGGTTGAAGGACTAATGCCTATGTATTCAGCGATTTCTTCGACACTGCGTTCCTTATAATAGCAGAAACCAAGAATTTTCAGGTCATTTTTACCAGAAATGACTTCATTTACCGTCACATCCGCGGTTTCACTGTTCTCAGGCTCGATGCCGCCCGCGTATGTCAGATCAGGAAGAGTCAGAGTAAATGACGACGCATCTGAAGAGACGAAAGGCTTATGACTCTCATCAGCCATACTGTAATCATCTTCTATTTTGTCAAAGCCACTGCCCTTTTCCTCCATGTATCTGCACATTTCAAGCATTGCACAGATCACCTCATTGCGGCGCCGCGGAATTATCGAAGCAATATCAGTCTCGTGATCAAGCTTTCTTACGCCGAGCAGCGAGCCCGGCGAAGTGATCTCAAGTCTGTCCCGAAAAATATTCACTTCTATCTGCGCACCCTGAATAAAATAATTGCGGTGCCCTATGGCATTGACTATCCCTTCCATAACGGACCTGTCTGGATAAGACTTATATATCTCTCTGGAAGTGTTTGTTTTGATAAATCCATTAGCTGAATGATCATTCACGAAGTCAATTGCTTCCTGGATTTCCTCTATCAGATTTCCAGTCAATTCCTTATGTGCTAAAACCACATCACTTCCCTTATTAAAATCAGGCCAAAGGCTAAGTACAATCCTTGTCTCAGATTTATCGCAGTCATCAGCAAAAAGCTCAGCCCCTTTGGACAGCTTCCGATCAGAAGATATAAAGCCGATCGACATCAACGCTTTTTCTGTAGCTGCGACACCAGTCTTTGAAAAACAACCGAACAGCTTCGAAAAATCTTCTTTTTTATAATCTCTCTGCGTAAATGGCTGATCATATGGTATATTCTCACTCATAAGCACGAGATCTCTTATCTGCTCGGATGAAGCAATCTCCGTCTGACCGTAATTACGCACATAGATGCCAATCATGCCTTTACTGTGCACAGTTACAGGCAGATTCTCATTATGGCTGACTGATATGTGTACCACATAACGAATTGGACTGGTATCAGGTACAGGGATTGTGTCGATATTATAGTTTATCTTTGGGTCGATTTTTTCCCGAATCTGATGGTGTATCATCCTTATCACCCTGTCAGTGGTTTTGTGGTCTAAGGCCAGAACCTTATGACTCTTGTCCTCGACACCTATATACATATCGCCGCCATCAGTATTCGCAAAGGCCGCAAGAGTTTTAAGCCAACTGATCTCTGAGTATGAACCATCTGAAAGTCTGCCGTCTTCTATAATACCCTTAAATTCGACTTTGTCACTTTCCAGATTTATTCCATTTACCAGTTCTTCTATCTGCATATAAACGCATCCTCACAGTAAAATTCATCTCCTCTGTACCCATTATATCAAAAAAAGTGTAAGCGAGTTATCATGGGGCGTCAGCCCCGCATAAAAATTCCACGTCCAGGAAGTGCATCCTAGATGGAGAAAACTTATAATTCACACAAGATTTTCAGAAGAATCCGGCTGGCAGGCTTTTA
>Ga0214927_100132_pt1 | contig 40693 bp, 32 predicted proteins | sample Stichaenrichm16X_FD_168612 | JGI IMG/M metagenome (GOLD analysis project Ga0214927, IMG submission 168612) | Xylose enriched microbial communities from anaerobic bioreactor in Madison, Wisconsin, United States - 16X | ecosystem: Engineered > Bioreactor > Anaerobic > Unclassified | place: USA... | reverse complement strand
AAGAGATCGAGGTCCCAAGGCGCAAGCATCACGCGATCCCCCGCCGTCAGGAACAATGTCCCATATCCGGTTGCCCGTAATACAGGACTAAAGTCGCCGGGAGGCGACGATTAAGAGGATAAGAGGATGACATGGCACGCTACATGACGTACACGGAGGCCGCGGACCTTGGTCCCTACGTGCGGCTCCTGATGCTGGAGGAGCCCACGCCCATGGACCGCGGGCTGCTTGGGGCGACCACGTTCGAGGTGCGCTCGCGCGCGGCCGGATCCGCGGATGACGTTGCCGTGCCGGTGCTGCGCGCGTTCGCGTGCGACGCCGCGGGCGAGCCGGTGGGGGAGGGCGCCCTGCAGACCGCGCCATACGTGGCGCTCGAGCTGCCGGAATGCGACGCGACCCGCCTCGTGGGCGGGAACCTCATGGGCTCGTTCCGGGTCCGTCGCGAGTTCCGCGTGAAACAGTCTGGCCCCGCGGACAGCGTGACCTTTGACGTGCCTGCCGGCGACCGCTGTCCCGCGCTCGATGGCTGGGACCTGGGGCTTTCGGGTACCTTTGACGGCTACGGCCTGCGCTACGCGCTCTTCTCGCCCAAGGCGGCCGCGCCTGGCGGCACGCCTCTCTTGCTCTGGCTGCACGGCGCGGGCGAGCCGCGCGACCCGTACCTTTCCGTCATGGCCAACCGCGTCACGGCGCTGGGGCTGCCGCGCATACAGCGCGAGCTGGGCGGGGCCGCGTACGTGCTGGTGCCCGCGTCGCCCACGTACTGGATGGACTCCGGCTCGGGCATGATGGAGGACGACAACCAAAGCCGCTACACCGCGGCGCTCAGGCAGCTGGTTGATGCCGTGGTCGCGGCGCACCCGGACGTGGACTGGCGCCGCATATATGTCGGCGGGCTTTCCAACGGCGGCTTCATGACCTGTCGCCTGATCGCGGACTATCCCGGCTACTTTGCGGCTGGCATCGCGCTCTGCGCGCCATGGAACGAGGACCTCGCGACGGAGTCGGAGTTCCGCGCGCTCGCGGGCACGCCGCTTTGGTTCGTTCACTCCAAGGATGACCCGATCGTGGATCCCAACAGGACCGCGGTCCCCAACTTCCGCCGCCTGCGCGCGATGGGTGCGCCCGACGTCCACCTCACGCTGCTGGACCACGTTGTGGACCAGACTGGCAGATATCTGGACGAGCAGGGCCGCCCGCGCCGCTTCAACGGCCACTTCGTGTGGATTCCCACCTACAACGACCTCATTTGCGAGACATGCGAGGACCCCGCCACCCAGGTGGGAGACGGGGCCCTGACGCTGTGGAACTGGGTTGGCTCGCGGAAGCTTTCCGCGCCGGGTGGGCGCTAGCTTGCGGCGGCTAGTCCGTGCCGGCTACTCCACCACGAGGTCGCGGTACTCCGGATGCTTCTTGAACCAGTCTTTGGCGTAGCTGCACGAGAGCCGCGCCTTCTTTCCCATCGACTTGATGTGCGCGGCGGCGCGGCCCATCAGCAGACCGGCGGTGCCCATGCCGCGCTCGGACGGCGCGACGTACGTCTTCGTGATGTCCACCACGCCGTCCTCCGCGTCGGCAAAGTCGACCTCGCCCTTCACGTCGTCGTCATCGCCCAGGAACTCGACGTTGTTGTCGTTCACTTGAAAGATCATGTGTGAGCCCCCTTCGTGTGTAAGGAAGGAGTCGCGAGGCATATCTCCCCGCGACCCCTTGGTAGGTTTGCATATGGAATCTGTATACCCAACTACGTAGGCCGCTATTCTCGCCCGCCGTCGGCCGACGCGCCGCGCCTAGCAGTTGCCCGTCAGCACGCAGGGCAGCTTCTCGCGCGCGACGTCAGCCAGCCGGTAGACGACCTCGCGCGGCGTCGCGTCGCGATCGGTCAGGTGCCAGCGCGGGAAGAACCGCGTCACGTGCAGCACGATGGCGGGGTCCACGGAGCGCAGCCAGCGCGCCAGCTCGCGCATCTGCGTCGCGGAGTCGTTCATGCCCGGCACCACGAGCGTCGTGACCTCCAGGTGGCAGGTGGGCGTCGCGGCGAGCGTCTCTATCGTGTGCCTTACGGCGTCGAGCGTGCCCGTGACCCCGGCGCACGCGTCGTAGAACGCGGGCGAGAAGGACTTGAGGTCGATGTTGGCGGCGTCCAGCAGGGGCGCGAGCGCGTCGACCACGCGCGGCCCGGCGCACCCGTTTGAGACGAGCACGTTGGCGAGGCCCGCCTCGTGTGCGAGCCGCCCGCAGTCGCGCACGTACTCCCAGCCCACGAGCGGCTCGTTGTACGTGTAGGCGATGCCGGCCATCTGCCTGCCGCGGGCCTGCTCCCGCTCACGCTCTCCCACGGCGAGACTTACCAGCTCGGCGGGGGTGACCTCGCGCCACGGCACGTCCGACTCGCCCGCCTGCGAGATCTGCCAGTTCTGGCAGAAGGGGCAGCGCAGGTTGCAGCCGTAGCTCCCCACTGACACCACGGTTGAGCCCGGCTTCCAGCGCGCGATGGGCTTCTTCTCTATCGGGTCGAGCGCGATGGACGTGAGCCGGCCGTAGTTGGCGGCCACCACGCGGCCGTCCCGGCACGCGCGGGCGCGGCAGAACCCCGTCGCGCCCTCGGCAAGCCGACAGTGCCGCGGGCACACGTCGCACGTCGCTACCTTGCGGCTGCCTGCCGCGGCGCCCGTGGCCGCGTCCTTCTCGCCCGCGTCTGCTGCCGTCATGTGTGCCTCACGACCTCGAAGCGCTCGAGCCGCCAGTCGTCGCGGTCGAGGTCGATCCCGCCCTTGCGCGCGGCGATGCGCACCTGCTGCTCGATGGTGTCCACGCCGTCCAGGTCGGGCAGGAGCAGCCCGCGCCGGCCGTCGCGCGTGCTCACGATCACGCCGTAGCGCTTGGTGTCCAGCTGGCCGGGCCCGCGGATGGGCTCCGGCTTGGAGAGCACGTCCACGTCGTACACCAGCTCGGGCAGCTCGTCCTCGCTCACGGGCGAGAAGCGCGGGTCGTGCGCGCCGGCGGCCACGGCGTTGCTCAGCACCTCCTGCCGGAGCGTGGGCTTGGTCGGCGCTATCGTGCCGATGCAGCCGCGCAGCTCGCCGTCCTTCTTGAGCGAGACGAAGCAGCCGGCCGCGCCCTTGGGGGCCGCGTCCTCGAGCTCGGCCCGCAGCTTGGAGGGCACGTCCTTCTCGCCCAGGCGCTCGCCCGTGCGCACGTAGGTCTCGAGCGCCAGGCGCGCCAGGCGCACCAGCGGGTCCTCGGCGGCCTTGCGGTCGGCCATCTGCTTGCGGTGGAAGTCCTCGTACGCGGTCAGGAAGTCGCGGCTGGCGTCCGCGCGCTCCGCGCCCTTGGGATAGAACGAGGCCACGCCGTAGCCCACGCCAAACGGCCCCTCGTACGAGAGCAGCCGCGGCGTGACGTCCGTCTGGTCAAGCGCGCCCGCCATGATCTGGAAGCTGCGCAGGCCGCACTCGGCCGCGCGCTCAGCAAAGCCGCGGTCCATGGTCAGCAGGTCCAGAAAGTCCGCGGTCTCGAAGTCGTGGCACACGCGCCGGTCAAACTCCGGTCCCTCCGGCGCAAAGCCGTACGGTCCGTCCGGCTTGAGCTTGTGCGAGAGGTCGCCCGAGGCCACGTAGACCACGCGCCGCCCCAGCACGTCCGCCACGCGCTGCACGAGCATGCCCATGCGGTAGTGCTCCGCGGGTGAGAGGCCGGATATTCCCATGCGCACGAGCTTGAAGCTTGCTGGTTTCTTTGCGTCGCGGTACGCCTGCTGGATAAAGTGGAGCGCGATCGTGGTGGCGTGGTCGAGCGACGGGTCGCGCTCTCCCGCGGTGCCGGCGGCAAGGCCGTCCGCGTCGCAGGCAGCCGCAAGGGACGTGGCAAACGCGGCGTCGTAGTCAACGTCATAGGCGGCCTCGGGCGCGCCAAACTGCGCAAAGCTGCCGTGCGCGTGCGTGCCGGGCGACACGTGGATGTAGTCGCGGTACATGATGGAATGGGGCGTGGACAGCACGATCGTCTGGGGGTCAAGCTCCACTATCTGGCGGCTGACCTCGCGATACGCCTCCACGGTGGACGCGATGCCCTTCTCCCTCCCGTGTCCGACGGCCGGGATGATGAGTGGCGGGTGCGGTACCGCAAACGCTGCGACAATGGCCATAGGTCCTTCTCCCCGCGCCAAGGCAAAGCAAAGGCGCGCGACACCCAGCGGGCCTCGCGCGCCTTGTGCATGGCGCTCAATCTTGGTGCCAGTCACCACATTCTTACCCAGCCTGCGGCGGCGTATCCGCGCGCGTCGGCTAGAGCTGCCCCTCCAGGAACTGCTGCAGCTCGCGCAGGCGGCTCACGCTCATCTGGCTGGCGGGGAAGTACGCCACGCGCGACTTGCCAAACATGGCCAGGCAGCCGTGCTCGTTGTGGCGCACGTGCTTGAGGCTCCTGAGCGGCCAGCGCGAGACCTCCGCGCCCGGGCCCTCCACGATGACCTCGGTGGGGGTCACCACGTTGTGGCGGTTGAGGTCCTCCTTGGAGTCGCCCAGGTTGGTGCCCATGAGCGCCCACATGGTGACGGACTTCCAGTTGCCTGACGCCGTGGCGCCGGATATCGCCATGATGAGCGCGATGCAGAACACCACGATGTTGAAGCCCACCATGAAGTTGACCACGAGCGCGACCATGCCCACGACCAGCGCAACCAGGCAGAGGTCGCGCACGTGGCCCTGGCCATAGAGCTCCGCGGCGTTGTCCGCGCTGGCCTCGTCCAGAAAGTACGAGGCCGAGAAGAGCACCTCCCCGTACTTGCGCTCGTCTTCCTCCGCCGTGGTGCGGTGTGCCTGCTCGTGCTCCTTCGCGCTGATGCGCGCCGCCTGCTTGGCGCGGTTCTTGCTCTTTTTGGACATGCGATACCTCCGTAGTGTGTGACTTGCCATGGTAGCGCAAACGAGCTGCGGCCCGCCACAGGGCGGGCCGCACGGGAAGGCTTTCGTTTGTCTGCACGCGCGTCGGGTGCACGCGCTTCGGGCAAGAAGTGCGCGGCGGGCGAGAAGGACGTGGCGCCTTGGTTCGCGCTACTCCAGGACGAGCGGCTCCATCTTGAACGTGACGCAGTTGACGTAGCCGCGGTTGGTGAGGCGGAGGAACGGCACGCAGGCAAGCGACATGACGCCCATGGTCATGAACGGCGAGGGGAGGTTGCAGCCCATGGTCTTCCAGGCCTTCTCCACCTGGTCGACCTCTGCGGAGACGACCTCGACAGGCTTGTCGCTCATGAGGCCGCAGACGGGCAGCTCAACCAGGGCCAGGACCTTGCCGTCCATCACGGCGACCTCTCCGCCGCCGCAGCTGGCCAGGGTCTGCGCCGCGAGTGCCATGTCGGCGTCGTTGTCGCCCATCACGAGCAGGTTGTGGGCGTCGTGGCTCACGGTCTGCGCGAGGGCTCCGTGGATGCCGAAGCCCGTCACGAAGCCGAAGGCGTGCGTGCCGGCGGCGCCGTGGTGACGGTCGAAGACGCAGGCCTTGAGCACGTCGTGGGCGGGGTCGGCCGCAAGCGAGCCGTCGCGCACGGGGACCGTGGCCGTGACGTCGCGCGTGAGCGTGTCGCCCGCGGCGATGCCGATGGCGCGTACCTTGCAGGTGCCTTCCGGCTTGTCGACGGGGATGCGGAAGGTATCGGGCGTGACGTCGAGGCCGATGTTCATGGTGTGGGTCATGAAGTCAGGCCAGGAGAAGGGCGTGACCTCGAACAGGGCCTTGCCGTCCTGCGCGACGAGGTCGCCGTCGATGATGACGTCACGGGCGCGGAAGTCCTTGAGGTCCTCGAACAGGACGATGTCCGCGCACTTGCCGGGCGTGATGGAGCCCATGTCGAGCCCGACGCCGAAGTAGGTTGCGGCGTTGATCGTGCACATCTGGAGGGCGGTCACGGGGTCGAGCCCGAGGCTCACGGCCTCGCGCAGGACGCGGTCCATGTGGCCGTCGGACACGATGGTGTGGGGGTGCGAGTCGTCCGTGCAGAGCATGCAGTGGCTGGTGTCCACGCCGCTCTTGACGAGCTCGGGCAGGTAGCCGGGCAGGTTGAGCCACGCGGAGCCCTGGCGGAGCTGCACGTACATGCCCATGCGGAGCTTGGCGAGCACGTCCTGGAACGTGCTGGACTCGTGGCAGCTGGTGACGCCGGCCGCGATGTAGGCGTTGAGGCCGCGGTCGTCGTCCGGTGCGACGTAGTGGCCGGTGATGGGCTTGTCGGCCTTGAGCGTCTCGCTCACCTCTGCGAGGGCGTTCTTCTCGCCCGAAAGGATGCCGGGGAAGTTCATCATCTCGCCCAGGCCGCAGGTCTCGGGCCAGGTCATGGTCTCGGCTACCTGCGCGGCGTCGATGCTGGCGCCCGTGTCCTCCACGCCCTGGACCGCCGGCACGCAGGAGGGCGTGGTCAGCATGATCTTGAGGGGCGTGCGGGCGGCGTCGGTCCACATGGCCTTGACGCCCTCGAGGCCGGTGACGTTGGCGACCTCGTGCGGGTCGGCGTAGATGGCGGTGGTGCCGTGGGGCACGACGCCGCGGGCGTACTCCGAGGGGCCGACCATGGAGGACTCGATGTGGATGTGGGTGTCGACGAGGCCCGGCGCCGCGTAGAGGCCGTGGGCGTCGATCACCTTGGTGTCTGGCCCGATGCAGTGCTCGGCCGTGTGGCCGTCGAAGCCGATGTAGGCGACGCGGCCGCTCGCGATGGCGATGTCGGCGTCGTCCAGGATCTCGCGCGTGGTGACGCTCACGAGCTTGGCGTGGCGGATCACGGTGTCCGCCGGCTCCTGGCCCTGTGCCACGCGCACGAGCCTGTCGTTACATTCCCAGAGGGGGACCTTGCAGAAGTGGTTGATCATGTGCGCCTCCCGCGACGGGGCCGCCTCTGCCCGTGCTGGCGGCGGCCCGATTTTGTTTGCACCTAGGTTAGCGTATGCGGACGAGGGTGGCGTGGATGCCGGCTGCTGGCGCATGTACGGGGCACTTGCTCCTGACCGAGTCAACTGCGAACCGGATGAATGACATTGGTTGATTCGAGGTTTGCCAGATACCGCAGTGGTCTAAAATACAAAAGCACGTAAAGAACACGTATTTTGAAGAAATTTGAAATCCGAAGGCTGGTGATTCCATGGGAGATGAAATTGGACCTCAAGAGAGGATTAGGCAAGCGGAGTCCAAACTTGAGGAAGTAAAGGCAGCCTACGAGGCCAAGGTCGAGCAAGCCCGCAAAGACTCAGAAGAAGCAAAGCAGAGGTATGAGAGCCGTATCGAGCAATGCAAGCAGGCAGTGGCCGACGCCAGCGCCCCGTACGACGGTCTAGTTATGGAGGTTGGGCCAGTTAAGCTGTACGGCGACAGAATTGAATACGAGAACAATCTCCTTAAGCTCGATGATAGAATTGAGATTACGGTATCTACCAGCGGAAATGTGTACTCTGATACGAAGATATCTGGTGGTGGTCCCAGCATTGGCGGCGCGCTTGTTGGTGGCGTAATTGCTGGCGAAGCGGGGGCCATCGTAGGCGGGACGAAAAAGATCACGTCTTCCACCGAAACTCACGACGCAAGAGGCGTATTCTTGACCGCCGTTTCGGATGCAGGGAGTCTTGTTGCTCCGATCGATCCCCAACACGAGCTCGATGCGAGGAATCTTACGGCGAAGGCGAAGTATCTAATCCGAACCCTTGAAAAGAGGGAGAGTGAGGTAGAAGGTCCTGTCTCCGATGCCAAGGAGAAGCTCGATGAGGCGATGCGCGACACTGCAGAAGCCAATGAGCTGAGCCAGCGTTACGAACAAATCAAATCGGATACGAGCGAGGTCGATGCTGCAAAGGCAGAATACGAATCGGTCGTAAGCAGTATCGATCCTTCGGAGATCAGGGCTGAAAAACTTGCGAAGGTCAAGCGTCATTTTTCTAGGGCCATGCAAGTAGTCAAGATTCTACTGGCATTGTTCTTCATTGCTCTCGGGCTCGAGTATTGGCTCGACTATCCCCAATCTGCTGTGGGCGGAATTGTCAGTCTGCTTCTTGCAGATGCGCTTATTGTCTCGACGGTTCATCGAGCTAGAGCCAGGAAAGTTATGCAGTGAAATTTGCCATTGGGAGGAGTCGATAAATGAGTGATGACAAGAAGCCGTCCAGTGGCGGGGAATCAACTGATTGCGCGGAGACCGAAGAGACCGAAACGGTCGCTGAGACTAAGGAGTCAGAAGCGGTATCGAGTGCCCAGCAAGAGGAGAACGGTACCGAGACGCCGACCGAGAACAACGAAGGTGACAATAGCCACGATACGCATAAATTATGGAACAGCCTAGAAGGAAAGATCGGTGCTGTAGCGGCTGTCGTCATCATTGTGATTGGCGTGTTGTTCGGTACGCACGTATTCTGCGTCCATCACTGGGCCAAGGCGACGTGTACCTCTCCACGAACTTGCATAATCTGTCACCGGACTCAAGGCAAGAAGCTCGGTCATTACTGGTTGCCTGCGGACTGCGAGTACCCGAAGCGCTGCGGACGCTGTGGAATAGAAGTGGGTAAAAAGCTGGGACATAAATGGGAAGCGGCTACTTGTACGGAACCGACGACGTGTAAGCGCTGTGGTAAGACAAAGGGCTCGCCGCTGGGGCACGACGTCACTGCTTGGAAGACAACCAAAGAGGCCACATGTACGGAGAGCGGTGAACAGGAAGGTACCTGTAATCGCTGCGGACAGACGGTGACGCAGACAATTCCAATGCAGGAGCACACGCCTGGAGATTGGGAGGTTGCGAAAGACTACACGATAGACCCTGCCGGATACGTAACGCCTGGGCTCAAAGTGAGGAAATGCAAGGTGTGCGGTAAGGTGCTTGAACAACAGGAGTACACCGTTGAGCTCACAACGTCGCAAAGTAACGCGCTGGCAAAAGCGGCGGATTACCTCTCTTTTTCATCTTTCTCGCATGAGAGCTTGATAAGGCAACTTGAGTTCGAGGGATATTCAACCGATGATGCAACCTTTGCTGCGGACCACTGCGGTGCCGATTGGATGGTCCAGGCAGAGAAGAAGGCGCAGTCGTACATGGAGGTCTCCTCTTTCTCGAGGGCCGGTCTGATAAACCAACTTGAGTTTGAAGGCTTTACGCCCGATCAGGCTGCGCATGGAGCTGATTCGGTCGGCTTGTAGCATTTGAATTGGTGGGGCCGGCTAGGTAAAGCGTGATCACGTGTATAGATCAGAGGCCGTTGGAGGGAATCCTCTCCGGCGGCCTTTCGCATATCCGGATGTGCGATGCGGTACGTTTTTAAGAGCACGCAGGTAGACGAGTTGCGACCCAATTCGCACATCCGGATATGCGAATTTTGGAGCCGGGTAACGTGGGCGGTAGCCCGCCCGACGTGCACTCCGCATGGAGGGCGTGTGCCCGGGCCGTGGCTTTTTGGTGGTGTCGCGGCAGGCGCGCATGCGCGGGGCACGCGGGCAGGTAGAGTATCAAGCCGTGAGTGTGCTCGGTGGGTTCGGGCGACGTACTGTTCCGAACCTGGTCAGGACCGGAAGGTAGCAGCCATAAGGAGCCTCGGGCGGGCGCCCGTTCCCACCGAGCACACTGTGTACGACGCCCCAAACCGCGCAAGCGGCAAGGGGTGTTGTTGTAAGAAGAGGTTGCGGACCCGCCCAATCGCGAGCCCTGGCACGCGGTGGCGCCGCCAAAGGTAAGGATTTTCTCGCATGGGATTCGTTAACTTTATCGTCGAGCTGATACACGACCCGCGCACGGCCATTGCCAGCGCGATCGCCGCAGGACCGCTCTTTGCGTATGGCTTCGTCTTCCTGATCGTGTTTGTCGAGACGGGCGTCGTGTTCTTCCCGTTCCTTCCGGGTGACTCGCTGCTCTTTGCGTCCGGGTTCTTCGCGCACAACGGCGGCTTCAACATCTTTGCGCTGCTTGGCGTCGCGTGGGCCGCGGCCATCCTGGGCGACCAGTGCAACTTCATGATCGGCCACTTCTTTGGGCAGAGGATCGTGGCATCAGGCAAGGTAAAGGCCATGACGCCGGAGCGCGTCAAGAAGACCGAGGACTTCCTGGACAAGTGGGGCCACCTCGCCGTCTTCCTTGGCAGGTTCTTCCCGTTCATCCGCACCTTCGTGCCGTTCCTGAGCGGCATGGGCGGCATGCACTGGCGCAACTTCGTGATATTCAACGTGCTGGGCGGCATCACCTGGTCCACGCTCTTCACGCTCCTGGGCTACTTCTTTGGTGGCATCCCCGCGGTGCAGAAGCACTTTGAGCTGGTCATCGTGGGCATCATCCTGGTCTCCGTGATTCCGGCCGTGGTGGGCGTAATCAAGGCGAAGCTCGGCAACAAGGCAGAGGCCGAGGCAGAGTAGCCAAAGGTTCGGGCGAGAAGAACGCCCGCGCGGCGTTGGCGCATTGCACGTTAGGGGCACCCGTCCACGGGTTGTGGGCGGGTGCCTTTGCGTGTGTGGACGTTGCGTACGCGCCTTGCGTGGGAGGTCTATCGTTTACCTGTTGGGACATGAGCCCGCCTTGCCGGCAGGTGCGAAGGAGGAGACGTGAGCGAGGACACCAAGAGCGAGGGCATGGCTCAGGCGGAGCGCGAGCGCAGGCTCGAGCGGTACGAGGCGTTTGCGGCGAGCGTGCGCGAGGACTACGGCGCGACGCAACGGCAGATGGATGACCTGCGGGCGAAGGACCGAGTGAAGACGGCGACGTATAGGCAGCTCTACGCATACAAGTGCACGCTGGGCGAGATCCTGGACCGTCTGGAGGAGTGCGGCCTGTAGGCGCCGTTCGTTTGCATGGGACCGCGGCTGGCGGGACCGTTCTTCTCGCCCGTGGTGGCGCGACGGGGCGATGCGGTGTGTATATCTAAGTCGAAGCGACTTAGAACACATTAGCGAGAGCGACTCAAAAAATCTTAGAAATCGTGTTTAAGTTCCCTCCTGGTGGTTACATATAACAGTGAACCCAAGGAAGCCCAAAGGAAGGGCGTCCAGCCAATTGAAGGAGTGGTAACGATGGCAGGCATGGTTCCCTATAGCGACTACGAGAAGGCACTTCGCAGGGCTTGGCCGTTCGCAGCGATTGACGACTTCTTCGCACCGCTGGCTGTGACGGACGCGGATGCGTTCAACATGGACGTCGAGGACGCGGGCGACAAGTACGTGGTCACGGCAGAGCTGCCGGGCGTCACGAAGGACCAGATCGACGTCGAGCTGAACGAGGGTCGTCTTTCCATCAGCGTCGACAAGAAGGAGTCCGACGAGGACAAGCAGAAGAACTACCTGCAGAAGGAGACCTCGGAGTGGCAGGCAACCCGTGGCGTGTACCTGAAGGATGCGGCCAACGAGGGCATCAGCGCAAAGCTCGATGGTGGCGTGCTGACGGTCGACGTCCCCAAGCAGGAAGAGAAGAAGACCAACGTCACCAAGGTCACGATCGAGTAGGCGCGCAGGCGCTAGGTGACTGACCGGTTCTGCCGGGCCGAGCACGAGGTAGTTCGCAGCTAGGTGAAAGGTAAAAGCCGATTGGACGAAGGAGGTCGAGGCGAATGAGAGAGGCAATGGCGCTTTTGCGCACGCGAGGTTTCGAGCTGCCAAAGGGTTGTCGCGAACTCAGGTGGCGTCGATTCCCGGGGATCCACGGCGCCGTGAGATCCTAGGAAGACGCGGACATGGCGGGAGTGCCCCGCCGGCGCGATTTGGCGCGCGCACTCGCGCATGCGCTCAATCGAATAGGACGCGAACCATCCACACGGGGCGGTACCGAGAGGTGCCGCCCCGTTCTTGTGTGTCGAGGATGTTCCGCCGTCCGCGGATGGTGGCGCGCCGACCATGCGGCATGCCTCGTATAATGCGCGTGTCAAACCCGATGCGAGACGGAGGTCCCATGAGGAGTTACACCCTGGACGACCTGGCACGCCTGGTCGACCACACCAACCTGCACCCCGACGCGACGCGCGAGGACATGGAGCGCCTGTGCGACGAGGCGAAGCGCTACCACTTCAAGATGGTCGCGATCAACTCCGTGCAGTCCGCGCTGTGCTCGCGCCTGCTGGCCGGCACTGACATCGACACGGGCGCCGCGATCTCCTTCCCGCTGGGGCAGACAAGCATCGCGTGCAAGGTGTACGAGACGATGGACGCGATTTCCGCCGGCGCCAACGAGATCGACTACGTGGTCAACCTGACCGAGGTCAAGGCAGGCAACTGGGCGTACGTGGAGGACGAGATGCAGCAGATCGTGGGCGTGTGCCGCGACGCCGACGTCCCGAGCAAGGTGATCTTCGAGAACTGCCTGCTGACTCAGGAAGAGAAGATCAAGCTCTGCGAGGTGGCGAGCCGTGTGCTGCCCACCTTTGTGAAGACGAGCACCGGCTTCAGCACGGGCGGCGCGACCGTGGAGGACGTGCGCCTGATGCGCGAGCACGTTGACCCGCGCGTGAAGGTGAAGGCCGCGGGCGGCATTCGCACGGCCGACGCGTTTTTGGACATGGTGCGCGCGGGCGCGGAGCGCATCGGCTGCAGCGCCGGCGTGCCGATCATGGACGAGCTGCGCCGCCGCTTTGAGGAGAAGGGCGTACAGAGCATCGAGCTGTAGGGCTTGGGCTGGCAGATAGCTGCACGAAGGCAGACGCGGGCGAGAAGGGCGGGGCGTCCCTCTCGCCCGCGTGGCCGTGCCCGCTATACTTATGGGCCAGACAATACGGTCCCGCGATGCGCGCGGGATGTGGGAGGCGCCCATGGAATCTCTGTACAGGAAGTACCGGCCGCAGACGTTTGAGCAGGTGGTGGGCCAGCAGCACGTGGTCTCGACGCTGGAGAACGCCGTGCTCGAGGGGCGCACCAGCCACGCGTACCTGTTCTGCGGGCCGCGCGGCACGGGCAAGACCACCATGGCGCGCATCCTGGCCAAGGCCCTCATGTGCGAGCAGGGTCCCGGGCACCTGCCGGACGGCACGTGCGAGCAGTGCAAGCTGATCGCGGCGGGCGAGCACCCGGACGTGTACGAGCTGGACGCGGCCAGCCGCACCGGCGTGGACAACGTGCGCGAGGAGATCATCAACCGCGTGAGCTTTGCCCCCGTGCGAGGCAATTACAAGTTTTATATTATCGACGAGGTCCACATGCTCACGACGGCGGCGTTTAACGCGCTGCTCAAGACCCTTGAGGAGCCGCCCGAGCACGTGGTGTTCGTGCTGTGCACCACGGACCCGCAGAAGATTCCCGAGACCATACTTTCGCGCGTGCAGCGCTTTGACTTCAGGCCCATCGGCAACGAGGACATCGAGGCGCACCTGGAGGACGTGTGCCGCCAGGAGGGCTTCGAGTTTGACAAGGCCGCGCTTGACCTGGTGGTTCGCCACGCGCGCGGCGGCATGCGCGACGCCCTGAGCACGCTGGAGAAGCTGAGCGTGTTTGGCGACGGCAAGATTTCGCTCGACGCGGCCCAGGACCTGCTGGGCGAGGTAAGCGGTTCCATGCTCGTGAACGTGGCCTGCGCCATGGCCGAGAGGAACGTGCCCTCCCTGTTTGAGGCCGTGGGCGATCTGGTGAGCTCCGGCCGCGACCTGCTGGAGTTTACGCGCGAGCTGGCGGGTCATCTGCGCGACGTGTACGTAGTGGCTGCGGTGGGCGCCAAGCCCGGCGTGGTGGACGCTACAGAAAACGAGCTGCAGAACCTGCGCGACGAGGCGCTGGCGTTTGGCTCCGTGGACCGCGTGGCCCACGCGCTGGTGGTGCTGAACGACGCCGCCAAGGAGATGCGCACGGCCACTGACCAGCGGCTTGTGCTGGAGATTGCCCTCACGCGCGTGGCGCGCCCCAAGAGCGACCTGACGCTCGACTCTCTGGCGGACCGCGTATCGCAGCTTGAGCGTCGGGTGGCCGAGCTCATGGTGGGCGGCGTGCCGGCGGGTGCGGGTGCGGCGGCGCCGAAACCCGTGCCGATGCCACAGACAAGTGCAAGGCAGGCGGCCCCGGAGAGGGCAGCGACTCCGACACCAGCTCCCGCTCCGGCGAGGCCAGCGGAGCCGGTCAGGCGAGAAGAGCCTGCTCCCGTTGCCCAGGCGGCGCCCAAGCAAGAGTCCGCACCTGCGCCCAGGCCAGCGGCCGCGCCCGTGCAGCAACCAGCGGCCACGCCTGCGCCTGCCACTGCCCCGCAGCAGGCCCCGCGCCCCGCGGCGCCCAGACCCGCGCAGTCGGCACCCGCGCCAGCTCCGGCACCGAAGCCGCAACCGGCACCGGCGCCCCGCCCGACTCGCCCGCCCGAGCCGGCACCGGCTTCCACCCCGCAGCCAGCCGCAAGCGCGGCGGCAAGTCCTTCTCCCCAGACCGCGGCCGTGACCGACGGCGGGGAGCTGCAGCGCATGTGGAAGCGCGTGGTGGAGGAGCTCGTGCGCAGGGACCCGCCGCGCGGATCGCTGCTGCTCAACGCGACGCCCATCAGCGACGACGGCACGAGGCTGCTGGTCAACCTGCCCAAGGGATCGTCGTTTGCGGTCAAGATGCTCGAGCGGCCGGACGTGAGCAACGTGGTCGACCCCGTGGTGAGCGCGGTCTTTGGCCGTCGCCAGGTGGTCTACGCCGAGGCGAGCCTGCGTGGCGCCGACATCGCTCGCGCCCAGCGTGGGGCGAGAAGCGCGCAGGCGCCGTCCGCGGCATCCGCTCGGCAGGCGGCTCCGGCACCAGCTCCCCAGCCGGCTCCCGCTCCCGTGCGGCCGACCCCCGCACCGGCTCCGCGCCAGGCGCCTGCGCCGCAGCCTGTGCCCGCACCAGCGCCGCAGCAGAACGCCGGCCCCATGCCGTGGGACGACGTGCCTCCCTACGAGGAGGTTCCCTACGATGACGCGGCGGCGGTCTCGTACGACGAGGACGTTCAGGAGGGGCTCGCGTCCGGCGGGCATCCGGCATACTCTCAGCCGGCGCCACAGCCGCAGGCACCTGCAAGCCAGCCCGTGCCCGCACCTCAGCCGGTTCCTGTACCGACACCCGCACCCGCTCCGCAGCCGGTAGCGGCCCCGACGTCAGCCCCTGCTCCCAAGCCGGAGCCGAAGCCCGCGTCTGCACCCGCGCCCAAGCCCGCACCGGCTCCTGCGGCGGAGGCCTCGCTCGAGGACGCGCCGGAGGACGCCCAGAAGGTGCTCGACATGCTGTCCAGCGTGTTTGGCGACGTCAAGTACGCGGGTACGGAGAAGGCACAGGGCAAGTAGCCGCCGCCCAGCCGTTACCGACAGCGCCCCGCACCCCGCGCCGTCCGCCACGGAGCCGCACCCGCGGCGTCCCGGCGGGCGGCACGACGCATTTTGGGTTTTGGGTATGGGCTCGCCACGTGCGGTCCGCCGGCCCCGTCGGCGTATCATTTGGTGGGTACATACAATAGGATGCCTAAAGGCAACTGGACGAGAAGCACGCACCGCCTTGCGTCGCAACCCGCACGCGGCGGCAACCGCGGCGAAGGTTCGTGCAAGGGAGCCGTTCTTCTCCCCGTACGACGATTCCCCAGATAGGAGAACCACGCATGAACATGCAACAGATGATGAAGCAGGCGCAGAAGATGCAGAAGCAGCTCGCGCAGGCGCAGGACAAGCTGGGCGAGACGGAGGTATCCGCCTCCGCGGGCGGCGGAATGGTGAAGGTCACCGGCACGGCCGACGGCCACATCACTGGCATCAAGCTCGACCCGGAGGCGCTCGACCCGGAGGACGTGGAGATGCTGGAGGACAGCATCCTCGCGGCCGTCAACGAGTGCCTGGAGAGCGGCCAGAACGTGGCAAACCAGCAGATGAGCGCCATCACCGGCGGCATGAACATCCCGGGGATGTTCTAGTGGCTCAGACTCTGGAGTGGTCGTCGGCGGCTGGCGCGCAGGTGCCGGCGGACGACCGCGCGCTGCAGCGCCTGCTGGACGAGCTGGGTCGCCTGCCCGGCATAGGGCCCAAGTCCGCCCAGCGCATCGCGTACTACCTGCTCGAGGCCGATGACGAGACGGCGCGCCGCCTGGCCAACGCGATCCTGCAGGTAAAGCAGCAGGTGCACTTCTGCCCCATCTGCTTCAACTACGCCACGCGCGAGCACTGCGACATCTGCGACGACCCCACGCGCGACCGCAGCACGATCTGCGTGGTGTCAGAGCCGCGCGACGTGACGGCGATCGAGCGGACCGGCAGCTACCGCGGGCTCTACCACGTGCTGGGCGGCGTGATATCGCCCATGGACAAGGTGGGTCCGGAGCAGCTGCACGTGCGCGAGCTGCTCAAGCGCCTTGCCGACGGAGAAGTGCACGAGGTCATCCTCGCCACCAACCCGGACGTGGAGGGCGAGACCACGGCCACGTACCTGAGCCGGATCATCCGGCCGCTGGGCGTGGAGGTCACGCGCCTGGCGAGCGGCCTGCCCGTGGGCGGCGACCTGGAGTACGCGGACGAGGTCACCCTTGGCCGCGCGATTGAGGCCAGAAGGGCCCTCTAGCCAACGTTGACGGGCCTGGCCCCGCAGATTAGTGCAAGAATCACGGCAGACACCAGACAGGGAGGTCTGACACATGAGCCAAAGCGCAAACGACTCCTACACGTCGCGCCACGCCCGCCATGCGGCAAGCGGCGCGGGCGGGGTGCGCGTGCCGAGGGGGACGGGCCGCCCTGCCGGTGGCACGCACTTTGCGGGATCGACCACCAACCGATACAAGAACTACTCCGTGGGCCGCGACTACGACACGGACGGCATGGCCGAGCAGGCCGCGCCGCGCCCCGTGCTCGACCCGGCGGCCACCGGCTCCTTCCAGCGGATCGACGCGAGCATGGGCGCCAAGGTGGAGAACCGCACCAACGTGGAGCAGCTCTCCGCGGACAACACGTCGTCCTGGCGGCGCAGCGGCTACGGCAGCGAGATGCGAATCTCCGACGCCTACCGCCCGCAGACGCGCAGCCACGAGACCAAGACGCACACCAGCCGCAAGTTTGTGGCGATCGTGACGGTGCTGATCGTGGTGGTGCTCGCGTGCGGCGGCTACCTGGCGCACGTGCTGCTGACGGCCCAGCCCACCACCACCAAGAAGACCACGCAGGTGGAGAAGGTCGTGGCGGACGTGGACCAGACCATCAGCTACCGCAAGGTCGCCTACTCGCTTTCGCAGCAGGCGGACGGCTCGTACGCCATCGTGAGCACGGGCGAGAAGAGCAGCAGCCTCACTGTGCTCAGCTCCCTGAGCGGCACCCCCAAGAAGTTCGTGCTGTACAAGGGCACGATCCTGGTGCCGGAGAACCTCGAGGGCGGCTGGGACGTTATGGCCTACACCATCGGCACGGGCCAGCCCGCGTCGCAGGTCGTGGGCACGGACGGCAAGGCCGTCACGGGCACGGGCACGATCAAGTCCGTCAAGCTCAGCGGATCCAACCTCGCGATCAAGGACAGCAAGGGCAAGACGACCAAGATCTCGCTCGCGAGCACGGCCAACTCGATCTCGCAGGGGTCGTCCGCGTCGGACAGCTCGAGCTCAAGCTCTGGCAGCACCACGTCTGGCAGCACGTCCACGGGCGAGTAGGCGCGTTCTTCTCGCCCGGCACTTGTGGGCAAGTGGTGGAGAAGAACTTTCTTAAATTTGTTCTGGACAAAGCCGCTTGGTTGCATGTAATATAGCTTTCGCACTGATGCACGGGGTGTTAGCTCAGCTGGTTAGAGCGCCGGCCTGTCACGTCGGAGGTCGCGGGTTCAAGTCCCGCACATCCCGCCATTTATGTACTCAGGGCTTCGGGGAACCGGGCCCTTTTTTCTTGCTTCACAGCAAGGGGTGTTAGCTCAGCTGGTTAGAGCGCCGGCCTGTCACGTCGGAGGTCGCGGGTTCAAGTCCCGCACATCCCGCCATCAACGGTTCTGGGACCCTGGCACGCGCCGGGGTCCCTTTTTTGTGCGCGGGGCGGGTATCCGTCCCGGGTGGCACGTCCCGCGCGACGGCCCCGTGCCAATGGGATACAATGCCTAAATGCTGTCAATGTGATAGCTTTACTGCTGATACGGGAAGAGACGGATCGATGGACATCTCCAGGAAGACAGACTACGCGCTGCGCATGCTTGCGGAGCTCGTCCGGTCGGACGACGTGGTGTCCGTTCGCGCGGCGGCCGAGAAGAACGGCGTTCCGTACTCGTTTGCCCGCTCCATCCAGCACGACCTTGTGTCGGCCGGCCTCATAGAGAGCAGCCGCGGCGCGCACGGCGGCATGCGCCTGTGCGTGGACCCGCATGACGTGACGATGCGCCAGGTGATCGAGGCGATCCAGGGGCCCGTGTACGTGTCGACCTGCGGGACGGCCGGCCCGGACGGCGAGCCGTGCCCCTTTAGGCCGGAGTGCCACTTCAACCCCGTGTGGTGCGAGGCAGAGCGCATCCTGGCGCGCTACTTCGATTCCGTCACGCTCTACCAGGTGGTGTGCGAGCACCAGCACCCCATGCTCACGGATGGCAGCGGCTTTGAGCTGACCGGCCCCACGCCCCGCGTGCCCGACGTTCCCAGCGCAAGGTAGACGCATGCCAGGCGCAAGCGGAGCGTCGCGCGGCGCCGCCGGGGACGCGTCCGCGCTGCCGGAGGGCTTTAGGGCCAAGGTGCTCGACCGCGGCCGCGAGCTGTATCGCGATCTGCCGTGGAGAAGGACGCGCGATCCCTACCGCATCTGGATATCTGAGGTGATGCTCCAGCAGACGCAGGTCAGCCGCGTGGACGGCCAGTGGCAGCGTTGGTGCGAGCGCTTTCCCAGCGTGGACGCGCTGGCCGCGGCGGCCCCGGCGGACGTGCTGGAGGAGTGGCAGGGCCTGGGCTACAACCGCCGTGCCCTGGCGCTGTGGCGTGCGGCCGGCATCGTGAGCGCCGCGGGCGGCGCCATGCCGCGCGAGCAGGCGGACCTCGTGGCGCTGCCGGGCGTGGGCCCGGCCACGGCGGCGGGCATCCGCGCCTTTGCGTACGACCTGCCGGGCGTCTATCTGGAGACCAACGTGCGCTCCGTCTTCCTGCACGAGGTCTTTCCGGGTCGCGAGGGCGTGGGCGACCGCGAGCTGGTGCCGCTGGTGGCGGCCGCCTGCCCGCCGGACGCAAGCGACCCGCAGGATGACCCGAGGACGTGGTACTACGCCCTTCTCGACTATGGCGCGTACCTAAAGAAAACCGTGCCAAACCCGTCGCGGCGCTCGAAGGCGCACGCGCGACAGTCGCGCTTTGAGGGCTCGCACCGCCAGAAGCGCGCGGAGCTCGTGCGGCTGCTGCTGGACCACCGCGCGGACAAGCCGCACGGTGTCGACATTGCGACACTTGTCGACGAGATGTGTAGAACGGAGCTCGAGGCGGGTAGAAATAGACTGTCTGCCCGCCAGGTGACTGGACTGCTTGAGGAGCTCGAGTCAGAGGGCTTCTGCCACAAGATAGGTGGCAATTGGAGCGCCTGAGCCGTACAATGTGGGTGACACGGTTGGAAGAGCGGACGGGCGTCGGGCCTGTCCAGTTCGGAGAGGAGAACGTGCATGGCAGTCGATTTTGAGAACTCCCAGACCAAGAAGAACCTCGAGGCGGCGTTTGCCGGCGAGTCCCAGGCCACGAACAAGTACGCGTTCTACGCGAGCAAGGCCAAGAAGGAGGGCTACGTTCAGATCTCGAACATCTTCACGGAGACCTCTAGCAACGAGCGCGAGCACGCGAAGCTCTGGTTCAAGTACCTGCACGACGGCGACGTGCCCGACACCCTGACCAACCTCAAGGATGCCGCCGCGGGCGAGCACTACGAGTGGACCGACATGTACAAGGGCTTTGCCGAGACCGCTGACGAGGAGGGCTTCAAGGAGCTGGCCGCCAAGTTCCGCCTGGTGGGCGACGTGGAGAAGCACCACGAGGAGCGCTACAACAAGCTGGCCGAGAACGTCGCGAACGGCCACGTCTTCGAGCGCGAGGGCGTCAAGGTCTGGAAGTGCCTGAACTGCGGCCACATCCACGTTGGCCCCACGGCCCCCAAGGTCTGCCCGGTCTGCAACCACCCGCAGAGCTACTTCGAGGAGCTGGCGGTCAACTACTAGTCGCCGGCAGGCAGCCGCAAGGGTTCGCGCGTAGCGAGCCCGCGACATAACGTCCCCCCAAGGGCGGTCCGCACGCATGGTCGTGCGGGCCGCCTTTTTGCGTGGGGGAGAAGAGCGTCGCCCGTTGCCGTCCACACGCTCCCACGGGCCAGGACAGCGTTTGTGCACGTCAGATTGGTTATCGATTTGGACGATAACCATTAAACGTATAGTTAAAGATAGTGTTTACCTGCGGAAACGCCGTTTTTCTCGCCCATGCGATATGAAAATCCTTGTGCTCGAAATGCCGTGCCCTATTATGTGTTCACAACGAAAGCGAGAACCAACGCACCGAACGGACGTGCCGAAGATGAAGATCAGATCAGACATACCAGCCAGGAGCAAAACGATGCTCTAGCCCGGGCTCAGAGAGCTGCCACAGAGCAGAGGGGTAACCGGGCGCACGACCAACGGAACGACGGAACAGATCATCAGAGCGGGCGAGAAGAGCCCGCACCAACGCATAAAGGAGACCACATCATGGCATTCGAACTCGACCCCAGCTTTGCAAAGGACCCCGAGAAGCACTTCAACACCCTGCAGGTACACGCCGGCTGGTCGCCCGACCCCACCACCGGCTCCGCGGCGCTCCCCATCTACGCGTCCGCCGCGTTCCAGTTTGACGACGCCGCCGACGGCGCTGCCAAGTTCGCCCTCACCAAGCCGGGCAACGTCTACGGCCGCCTGACCAACACCACCACCGACGCCGTCGCGGCCCGCGTCGCCGCGGTCGAGGGTGGCACCGGCGCCGTGGCCGTCGCATCCGGCCACGCGGCGGAGATCCTGGCGCTCACCAACCTCGTCGGCGCCGGTGACGAGATCGTCGCCTCCGACTCGCTGTACGGCGGCACGTGGAACATCTTCCTGCACACCCTGGGCGACCTGGGCGTCAAGACCACCTTTGTTGAGAACAACGACATCGATGGCTTCGTCAAGGCCACGACCCCCAAGACCAAGCTCTGGTACGTCGAGACCATCGGCAACCCGCTGGTCGACGTCGCGGACGTTCCCGCCATCGTCGAGGCTGCCAACTCCCTGCCGAGCCCCGTGCCCGTCTTTGTTGACAACACCTTCGCCACGCCGTACATCTACCGTCCGGCCGAGGACGGCGCGGCGGTCGTGATCGAGTCCCTCACCAAGTGGATCGGCGGCCACGGCGCGACCCTGGGCGGCGCCGTCGTCGACACGGGCAAGTTCGACTGGAAGCAGGACCCCGACAAGTGGAGCACGCTTGCCAAGCCCGACCCCTCCTACCACGGCATCGTCTTCGCGGACGCGGCCCCCGCGGCGCCGTTCGCAACCCGCGTCCTCGCCAACAAGCTGCGTGACTTTGGCCCCACGCTGTCCCCGTACGCGGCGCAGCTCATCGGCCTCGGCCTCGAGGACCTGTCCCTGCGCGTCCAGCGCCACTCCGACAACGCCCTCGCCGTCGCCAAGTGGCTCAAGGAGAACCCCAAGGTCACGTGGGTGCGCTACTCCGGCCTTGAGGACGACCCGAGCCACGAGACCGCCACGCGCCTCTTCAAGCACGGCTTTGGCGGCGCGCTGGTCTTTGGCGTCAAGGGCGGTCGCGAGGCTGGCCTCAACGTCGTCAACAACGTGAAGCTCTTCACGCACCTCGCCAACGTGGGCGACGCCAAGTCCCTCATCATCCACCCCGCCTCCACCACGCACTCCCAGCTCACCAAGGAGCAGCTCGAGGCCGCTCACCTCTCCGAGGACCTCATCCGCCTCTCCGTTGGCATCGAGGATGTGGACGACATCATCGCCGACCTCGACCAGGCCATCTCCAAGGCATAGCGGCGTCCGCGGCACGGCCGCAGGCACACGCTAGTGAGAAGAGCGCCCCGTCACGCCCGCAGCTCCTGCGGCGCGTGGTGGGGCGCTTCTGTTGCGGCTCCCTGCCGTGGGGGCACGTTCTTCTCGCCCGCGCGACCTTGCGCCTGTCTGCCGACGGGCCTGCCGAGAAGGGCTAGGCGTCCTTCTTACCCGTGCCGTTGTGGGCAGCGTCAAAGGCCTTGGCCCTGGCGGCCATCTGCCGCCTGACCTCCGGGTCGCGCGGGTGCAGGCGCACGAACTCCGCGAAGCCCTCCACGGACCAGTCGTGCCAGTCGGTGGTGTCTCCCAGGTTCACAAAGATGCAGGTGGGGACCTCGCCCAGCGCTAGGTTCTTGCGGATGCACGCGTCGCAGCCAAAGTTGCCCTTGGCCAGGTTCGCCGGGTTGTTGGGGTTGCACGGGCACTTGAGGTCGTCGCAGGTGCAGAAGTGCCTTCCGCCGTCAGCCATGACTACCTTCCCTCTGTCTTGCGGGCAGCGGCCTTGCCGGCTGCCTTCGCCTGCGTGCCGGACTTCGCCTTGGAGCCCGACTTCCTTGCGTTTGGCTTGCCGTTCGCCTTGAAGGCCGAGGGGCAGATGTCCACGCACGGGCACGCGTCGCACTTGGGCCGCTGCGCCGTGCAGGTGTCGCGGCCAAAGTGGATCCACTCCTCGTTGACGTAGGTCCAGAGGTCGCTTGGGATCAGGTCAAGCAGGTCCTTCTCCGCTGCCGCGGGCGTGCTCGCGCGCGTGAGGCCCAGGCGCGTGGCGATGCGGAACACGTGCGTGTCCACCGCGATGCCCTCGCAGATGCCAAACGCCTTGTTGAGCACGATGTTCGCGGTCTTGCGGCCCACGCCCGGCAGCCGGCAGAGCTCCTCCATGGTGTGCGGGACCTCGCCGCCAAAGTCGCTCATGATCATGCGCGAGGCCTCCACGCAGTGCGCCGCCTTGGCGCGCCAGAAGCCGATGCTGTGGATGACCTCGCCCACCTCGGCCGGGTCGGCCTGGGCCATGGCCTCGGGCGTGGGCCAGCGGCGAAAGAGCTCCGGCGTCACGCGGTTGACGCCGGCGTCCGTGGTCTGGGCCGAGAGCATCACGCAGATCGTGAGCGTGAAGGGGTCGTGGTAGTCGAGCGCGCTCTGCACGCCCGGGTAGCGCTCGTGCATGCGCCGGCAGAACTCCACCGCGCGCTCCCTGCGGCTTGCCTTCGACTCGCGTGGCATGTCCTTCTCGCCCCCGTCCTTGGTGCCCCCATGTTGGTGGTTCATGATACCCGCTTTTGCGCGGGGCATACGCGATGTCGCGCACGGCCCGTTTGCCACCGTGCGCAAACTAGTGTCCATAACCACTTGTTGGATTTTATAGAATGTGTAGTTACGGTGGACGCGGGCAACCGGTGCCACCCCAAAGCAGCTGGGCACAAGTCGGAGGATGGTTTCATGAGCGCACCCATTGCAAACTACCTGCTAACCAACGATGACCTGTACCTCATGGGCAAAGGCGAGTGGTTCCGCAGCTACGAGAAGCTCGGCGCACATCCCTGCAACAAGGACGGGGTCGAGGGCTACTGGTTTGCCGTGTGGGCGCCCGACGTCAAGGGCGTCAGCGTCATAGGCGACTTCAACGACTGGGAGCTGGACGCCACGCCGCTTACGTGCACGCCCACCAACGGCGTGTGGTACGGCTTTGCCCCCGGCGCGGAGGAGGGCCAGCTCTACAAGTACGTGATAGAGACCGCCAAGGGCGACCTGCTGTACAAGGCGGACCCGTACGCGTTCTACGCGGAGTGCCCCCCGGGAACGGCCTCGCGCCTGACGGACCCCTCTGGCTACGAGTGGCAGGACCAGAAGTACCTGGCCGCGCGCTCGCAGCAGAACTTCTTCAAGCGTCCGCTCAACATCTTCGAGTGCCACCTGGGCAGTTGGAAGCGCCACCCGGACGGCCTGGCCGGCAACGGCGACCCTGACTCCGAGGACCACAGCGGCAGCTACCTTACCTACGACGAGCTGTCGGACGAGCTGGTCGGCTACGTGAAGGAGATGGGCTACTCGCACATCGAGGTGCTGCCCGTGATGGAGCACCCGTTTGACGGCTCCTGGGGCTACCAGGTGACGGGCTACTACGCGCCCACGAGCCGCTACGGCAACCCAAGGCAGTTCAAGCACTTTGTGGACGCCTGCCACCAGGCGGGCATCGGCGTGATCCTGGATTGGGTGCCCGGCGGCTTCTGCCGCGACGAGCACGGCCTGGTGCACTTCAACGGCGAGAAGCTGTACGAGAAGGAGGAGCACCCCAACTGGGGCACGTTCAAGTTCGACTTCACCAAGAACGAGGTCCGCAACTTCCTCACGTCCAACCTGCTGTACTGGGTGGGGGAGTACCACGCCGACGGCATCCGCATGGACGGCGTCACGTCCATGCTGTACCTCAACTTTGGCGTGGACGACCCCAGCCAGAAGAAGTTCAACTCCCGCGGGACCGAGGAGGACGACGCCTCCATCGAGTTCATCCGCAACTGCAACGACACGGTGGCCAAGTACTACCCCGACGTGATGATGATCGCGGAGGAGTCCACGGCGTGGCCGCTCGTCACGTACCCCACGTCCGACGGCGGCCTGGGGTTCCACTTCAAGTGGGACATGGGCTGGATGAACGACACGCTGCACTACATGCAGACCGACTTCCCGTACCGCCCCGGCAACCACAAGCTGCTGACCTTCTCCACCATGTACCAGTTCAACGAGAACTTCATCCTGCCGCTCAGCCACGACGAGGTCGTGCACGGCAAGTGCTCGCTCATCACCCGCATGCCGGGCGACTACTGGCGGCAGTTCGCGGGCATGCGCGCGCTCGCGCTGTACCAGATGACGCACGCTGGCGGCAAGCTCAACTTCATGGGCAACGAGATCGCTCAGTTCATCGAGTGGCGCTACTACGAGGGCATCCAGTACTTCCTCACGGACGAGTACGAGAGCCACGCACACCAGCAGCACTACGTGAGCTGCCTCAACCGGTTCTACAACGAGCACCCGGCCCTGTGGCAGGACTCCTACTCGCCCACGGGCTTCGACTGGATCGACGCTGACAACGCCGACCAGTGCATCATCTCGTTTGTGCGCCACTCCGACGACGAGAAGGACGACCTCGTCATCCTGATCAACTTCGAGGTGAACCCCCACGAGGAGTTCCGCATCGGCGTGCCCAAGCCGGGCATCTACGAGGAGGTCTTCAACTCCGACGACGAGGAGTTCGGCGGCTCGGGCGTCACCAACAAGGGCGTCAAGTTCGTCACCGTGGACGAGCCCTGGAACCGCCAGGAGCAGTCCATCGAGCTCCGCGTGCCGCCGCTGGCCGGCCTCATCCTGCGCTACGTGGGGCCGCTCCCCAAGCGCCGCACGCGCAAGCCGCGCGCAAAGGCCGCGCCCGCCAAGGCGGCGGAGAAGGACGAGGCCACGACCTCGGCAAAGGCTCCCGCAAGCAAGGCAAAGGCACCCGCGAGCAAGGCATCGGCCGTAAAGCCTGCCAAGACCACGGTAAAGACTGGGGCAAAAAAGCCCGTTTCCGGGAAGACTGCCTCCGCAAAAACTGGTACCACTAAAGGTACCGGGAAGGCGTAGGTGACCCCCGGCCCGTCTTTCGTGCGGCCAGGGAGGAGCGAGGCCCTTTCGGAGAGGGGTGGAGCCGCGCGAGCGGCAAAGCCAAAGCGGCGTTCTAAGGAATGACATGACAGCAGCAGAGAACATGCCAAAAATCTTCAAGGACAAGGACGACTTCATCGAGCAGTACCGCGGCGCGTGCGAGCGCGAGTTCTCCAAGTCCTACGAGGAGCTTGGCGACCAGGAGCGCTACTTCGCCCTAGCGAGCCTCATAGCCGACAAGGCCAAGAGCATGCGCGGCGACACGCTCAAGCGCGTACAGGACGAGGGCGAGAAGACCGTGTACTACTTCTCCATCGAGTTCCTGCTCGGGCCCCTGCTTGACAACTACGTCCTCAACTTTGGCTGCCGCGACATCGTGAAGGCTGGCTGCAAGGAGCTGGGCACCCCGCTCGACGAGCTCGAGAAGTGCGAGAGCGACCCCGGCCTCGGCAACGGCGGCCTCGGCCGTCTTGCCGCGTGCTTCCTGGACTCCATGGCGGCCCTGGGCATCAACGGCAACGGCAACGGCATGCGCTACCGCTACGGCCTCTTCAATCAGGCCATCGAGGGCGGTCGCCAGGTCGAGAAGATGGACAACTGGCTTGAGCACGGCTTCCCCTGGGAGACGCGCCGCAACGAGAGCTCGGTCCTCATCCGCTTTGGCGGCCAGGTGGTCCGCCACGAGGAGAACGGCCGCTACTGGTTCACGCAGGAGGGCGGCGAGCTCGTCAAGGCCGTCCCGTACGACGTGCCCATCGTGGGCTACGGCGGAAAGCAGGTCAACAACCTGAGGCTCTGGAGCGCCGAGCCCGCGGAGGAGAACTTCGACCTGGACGCCTTCAACCAGGGCGACTACGCCAAGGCCATGAAGTTCCGTGCGGACGTCGAGGCAATCTCGACGATCCTGTACCCCAACGACGCCGGCGAGCACGGCCGTCTGCTCAGGCTCAAGCAGGAGTACCTCTTCGTCTCCGCCGGCCTGCAGACCGTCCTGCGCGCGTACGAGAAGGAGTACGGTGACGACAACTGGGAGGACCTCGGCAAGCACGTCTCCATCCACACCAACGACACGCACCCCGCCATGTGCGGCCCCGAGCTCATGAGGCTCCTGGTGGACGAGCACGGCGTGGACTTCGACCTCGCGTTCAAGATCGCCAAGGAGACCATCTCCTACACCAACCACACGATCATGCCCGAGGCGCTCGAGAAGTGGCCCATCAACACGTTCCGCGCCCTTCTCCCCCGCACGTACATGTTCATCGAGGAGATCGACCGCCGCTACCGCGAGAGCTTCCCCCACACCGACCCCAACTGGCAGGAGGAGTTCAAGAACACCGCCATCCTCTGGGACGGACAGATCCGCATGGCGAACCTCTCGGTCATCTTCGCGCACTCCGTCAACGGCGTGTCCGCGCTGCACACGGGGATCCTCGAGGCCAGCACGCTGCATGACTTCTACAAGCTGACGCCCGAGAAGTTCAACAACAAGACCAACGGCATCTCGCACCGCCGCTTCCTGGGCAACGCGAACCCCAAGTACGCGAAGCTCATCTGCGACGTGATCGGCGAGGGCTGGCTGGGCGACGCCAACGAGCTTGCCAGGCTCGAGGACTACAAGGACGACCCGTCGTTCCTGGATTCGTTCGAGAAGGCCAAGGAGTGGGACAAGCAGCGCCTTGCCGACTACATCAAGGAGACCACCGGCACCGAGCTCGACACCAGCATGGTGTTCGACGTGCAGGTCAAGCGCTTCCACGCATACAAGCGCCAGCTGCTCAACGTCTTCAAGATCATGGACATCTACAACAGGCTGCTGGACGACCCCAACTACAAGCCGCGTCCGACCGCATTCATCTTCTCGGGCAAGGCCGCGCAGAGCTACACCTTCGCCAAGGAGGTCATCCGCCTGATCAACTCCGTGGCGGACGTGATCAACAACGACAAGCGCGTGAACGACGTCATCCGCGTCGCCTTCGTGCCCAACTTCGCCGTGTCGAGCGCGCAGCTCATCTACCCGGCGGCCGAGATCTCCGAGCAGATCTCGTGGGCGGGCTCCGAGGCGTCCGGCACCTCGAACATGAAGCTCATGATGAACGGCGCCATCACGCTCGGCACCTACGACGGCGCCAACGTCGAGATCGCCAAGCTCGTGGGCGAGGACAACATCAAGATCTTCGGCCTGCGCACCGAGGAGGTCGACGCCCTGCGCGCGAGCGGCAACTACTGGGCCTTCGACCTGCTGAAGAAGGACCCGGACCGTCTGGGCCGCATCGTGAACCAGCTCAAGGACGGCACCTTCGCGCACCTGTCCGGCAACTTCGACAGCATCTACGACGAGCTGATGGTCGGCAACGACCACGACCTCGTCCTGAAGGACTTCTACTCGTACGTCCAGGCGTGGGAGGAGCTGACCCAGGCCTACGGAGACCGCACCGCCTGGAACCGCGCGGCCATCCACAACACGGCCAGGTCGGGATATTTCTCCAGCGACCGAACCATTCGCGAATATGCCCACGACATTTGGCATATTGATTAGGTGTAGGAGGTTTCGAAGCCAACGCTTCGGAGGGAGTAATAGGGCTCGAAAGGGGAGTACCAAATGAGCAAGAGGGAATGCATCGCAATGCTTCTTGCCGGCGGGCAGGGCAGCAGGCTCGGCGTGCTGACAAAGAGCGTCGCCAAGCCGGCCGTCTCGTTCGGCGGCAAGTACCGCATCATCGACTTCGCGCTTTCCAACTGCGCGAACTCGGGGATCGACACGGTGGGCGTCCTCACGCAGTACAGGCCGTACCTGCTGCACAACTACCTGGGATCCGGAAGCGCCTGGAACCTCGACGAGAGCGACGGCGGCCTCTTCATCCTTCCGCCGTACGCCACGCAGACGGGCGGCGCCTGGTACGCCGGCACGGCAGACGCCGTGACGCAGAACCTCGGCTTCATCAAGCAGAACGACCCCGAGTACGTCCTCATCCTCTCCGGTGACCAGCTCTACAGCATGGACTACCAGAAGATGCTCGACAACCACAAGCGCCACAACGCCGACCTCACCATCGCGGTCATGCCCGTGCCCTGGGAGGAGGCGTCCCGCTTCGGCATCCTGACGACCGACGAGGACGAGAAGATCCTCAAGTTCACGGAGAAGCCCAACAAGCCCGACTCGAACCTCGCGTCCATGGGCATCTACATCTTCAACGCCGACCTGCTGGTCAAGACGCTGGAGGAGGACGCCGTCGACCAGACGTCCGAGCACGACTTCGGCAAGAACATCATCCCGAAGCTCCTCGACGCCGGCAAGCGCCTCTACACCTACGAGTTCAACGGCTTCTGGCGTGACGTCGGCACCATCGCCAGCTACCACGAGACGAGCATGGACCTGCTGGGCACCAAGCCCGACTTCGACCTGTACGACGCTGAGGCCCCCATCATGAGCAACGCCGGCGCAATGCCGCCTGCCTATGTTGGCCCCGACGCCACCGTCGACGACTGCCTGGTCGGCAACGGCAGCAGCATCTACGGCAAGGCCGTCCACTCGATCATCTCCACGGGCGCCGTCGTGGGCGAGCGCGCCATCGTGCAGGACTCCGTCCTTCTCCCCGGCGCAGAGGTCAAGCCGGGTGCACACGTCGTGCGTGCCATCCTGGGCGAGAACTCCGTCGTCGAGGACAACGTGATCCTCGGAAGCGTCGACCAGACTAAGGACACCGCCGTCATCGGAAATGACGTAGTCGTTGGAAAGGGGGAGGAGTAGAGATGGAGAAGCTCCTTGGCGTCATCACGGCTAACTACTCCACGAAGTACCCGAGCGTCCTCTCCGAGGCACGCCCTGCCGCGTCCGTCCCGTTCCTCGGACGCTATCGCGTCGTCGACTTTGCCCTCTCCAACATGGTGAACGCGGGCATCAAGACCGTCGGCACGATCATGCCGTACAACTACCGCTCGCTGATCGACCACATCGGCTCCGGCCGTGACTGGGACCTCAACCGCAAGAAGGGTGGCCTGTTCATCCTGCCGGGTTCCGCCTTTGGCACCTCCCGCACGGGCTCGCGCTTCCTGCTCCGCGACCTCGAGTACAACAAGGTCTTCCTCAAGCGCAGCGAGGCCGAGTACGTGGTCCTGTCCTCCGCGAGCTTCGTCTACAACATGGACCTCACCAAACTGATCGACGCCCACGCCGAGTCCGGCGCGGACATCACGGTCCTGACGCAGGCCGCCAAGGCCAAGGACGTCGACGTCACCGGCTTCAAGGTCGACGGCACCCGCGTCCACGGCGTCAAGCACGGCGTCGAGTTTGGCGACGTCGCGTTCCTCGACTGCTTCGTCATCGGCCGCGAGTTCCTGCTCCAGCTGCTCGACTGGTACGAGCAGACCGACTACCTCGACCTCTTCGAGGCCATGGCCGCCGACTACGAGCGCGTGAACGTCCAGGTCTACGACTACGAGGGCTACGTCGCCCCGATCTTCAACAAGGACACGTACTTCAAGTCCAACATGGACATGCTCGACCCCAAGATCACGGCCGAGCTGTTCCCCGCGGACCGCAGGATTAGGACGAAGGCGCACGACAACGCCCCCGCCAAGTTCGAGACCGGCTCCCGCGTGAGCAACGCCCGCGTCTCGGGTGGCTGCCGCATCAAGGGCACCGTCTCCAACTCCGTCCTCGGCCGCAACGTGATTGTCGAGACCGGCGCCGTCGTGAGCAACGCTATCGTGATGCAGTCCTGCGTCATCAAGACCGGCGCACGCGTTGAGAACGCCATCGTCGACCGCAACAACGTCGTACCCGCGGGGACCGAGCTCAGGGGTACCCCCGAGTCCCTGCTCATTAAGGAAAAGGCTACGGATTAGCCTAGCCGGATGAGGACTTTGCGATGAGTGACCAGGCAACACGCAAAATCAAGGTCCTGTTCGCCGCCACGGAGGCCGTCCCGTTCGTCAAGACGGGCGGCCTGGGCGACGTCGTCGGATCGCTCCCGCGCTCGCTCAACGCCGCGGGCGCGGAGTGCTCCGTCATTCTCCCCAAGTACGCCAGCATCCCGCAGGAGTACCAGGACCAGATGACCCACATCGCGGACTTCTACGTGCCGCTGGCGTGGCGCAGCGTCTACTGCGGCGTGGAGAAGCTCACCTACGACGGCGTGGACTTCTACTTCGTCGACAACGAGGCGTACTTCAAGCGTGACGGCATCTACGGCTACTACGACGACGGCGAGCGCTTCGCCTTCTTCTCGAAGGCGATCTGCGAGGCCATCGAGAAGCTGCCGGAGCTGCAGTGCGACGTGCTGCAGTGCAACGACTGGCAGACGGCGCTCGCGACGGTCTTCCTGCGCGAGTTCTACCAGGCCTCCGAGGCGTGCCGCCACGTGAAGACGATCTTCACGGTACACAACGTCAAGTTCCAGGGCCAGTACAACGACAAGGTCCTGGAGGACGTCCTGGGCCTGGCGGACAACCCCACGGCGGCGAGCCAGCTCTACAGCGGCTACAACACCGTGAACTTCATGAAGGGCGCGCTCTGCTACGCGGACCTCATCACCACGGTGAGCCCGAGCTACGCCAACGAGCTACAGATGCCGTTCTACGGCGATGGTCTGGACGGCATCTTCCGCAGGCGCGCCTCGCAGCTGCGCGGCATCCTCAACGGAATCGACGTCAAGCTCTGGAACCCCGCCACCGACCCGATGATCCCCGTCGACTACGACGAGAACAGCCTGGACAAGAAGGCCGAGGACAAGGCCGCCCTCCAGCGCGAGCTCGGCCTCAAGGAGGACCCGACGCGCCCGCTCATCGTCATGATCGGCCGCCTCACCAACCAGAAGGGCCTCGGCCTCGTCCGCTACGCCATGAACCACCTGATGGAGCGCGGCACCCAGGTCGCCATCCTGGGCACGGGCGACAAGGACCAGGAGGACGCGTTCAAGTACTTCGACTGGACGTACGGCGACCAGATGGTCGCGCGCATCGCCTTCGACAACGCGCTCAGCCACCGCATGTACGCCGGCGGCGACATCCTGCTCATGCCGTCGGAGTTCGAGCCCTGCGGCCTCTCCCAGATGATCGCCATGCGCTACGGCACGCTTCCCGTCGTGCGCGAGACCGGTGGCCTGCAGGACAGCGTCGTCCCGTACAACAAGTACACGGGCGAGGGCACCGGCTTCCGCTTCACCAACATGAACGCGGACGAGATGGCCAATTGCATACTTGACGCCTGCGAAGTGTTCTGGACGGATAAGGACGCTTGGATTAAGCTACAAAGGCAGGCTATGGAAACCGACTTCAGCTGGAACCGGGCGGCGGAGACCTACATGGACATCTACCACTCGCTGCACCCAGAGATCGGTCGTTAGTAACAGAAGAGGGTGTGGCTTTGAGGGCTAGGCATATTACCTCAGACAGCCAGTACAGAAACCCATTCGGCGCCGTCCAGGCGGGCGGCGCCGTTTCTGTATGGATAGACGTCTGGGACGAGCCGTCCGCCACGGCGCGGCTCCGCATCTGGGTTGACGGCAAGGGCGAGAAGATCCTCGACATGGAGCGCGTGGCCCTTTCGGAGGAGGAGGCCTCCCGCTTCGGCAGCGACGTCCCCGTCCGCTTCGGCGTCACGTTCACGCCCGAGGAGCCCGAGGTCATCTGGTACTCGTTCCAGATCGTCGCGGCCGACGGCGCGGTCTGGCGCTACGGCGCCGCGCGCGACCACGGCTGCGGCGAGGGCGCCTTCGCCTACGGCGAGCCCCCCTCGTTCCAGATCACCGTGTACAAGGACGAGCGCAAGCAGCAGCCCGACTGGTATAGGAACGGCATCGTCTACCAGATCTTCCCCGACCGCTTCTTCCGCGGCAGGGGATGGGAGAAGAACGTGGCCGCCTCGCTCGACAAGCCGCGCCGTGGGCCCGGCCGTCGTCTGGTCGAGGACTGGTACGCCTACCCGCACTACGACAAGACGCCCCAGGGCCGCATGGCCAACTGGGACTTCTACGGCGGCACGCTCGAGGGCGTGCGCGAGAAGCTGCCCTACCTCGAGGCGCTCGGCATCACAGTCATCTACCTCAACCCGATCTTCGAGGCCGCGTCCAACCACCGCTATGACACGGCGGACTACCTCAGGATCGACCCGATGCTCGGCATGGAGGATGACTTCAGGGCCCTCTGCAAGGACGCCGCCTCCCGCGGCATCTCCATCATCCTCGACGGCGTCTTCAACCACGTCGGCGCGGACTCCCGCTACTTCAACAAGTACGGCAACTACGGTCCCGAGGGCGCGGCGCAGCCCACGCCCTCCAAGTACGACTCGTGGTTCACGTTCCGCGACGACGGCAGCTACTGCAGCTGGTGGGGCGTGGACGACCTCCCCGCCGTCAACGAGGACAGCCCCGACTTCCGTGAGCTCATCTGCGGTCACGACGGCGTGATCCGCAAGTGGCTGCGCCTGGGCGCCCGCGGCTGGCGGCTCGACGTGGCGGACGAGCTCTCTGACGACTTCATATCGGAGATCAAGGCTGCCGCCCTGGCGGAGAAGCCCGACGCCGTGGTCATCGGCGAGGTCTGGGAGGACGCCACCTACAAGCTCGCGTACGGCAAGCTCAGGCACTACTTCTGGGGCTCGGAGCTCGACGGCACCATGAACTACCCCCTGCGCAAGGTGCTCCTGGAGTACCTCACCAACAGCGTGGGTGCGGACGAGGTCGTCCGCGTCACGGAGTCCCTCAAGGAGAACTACCCGCCCGCGGCCCTCGCGAGCGAGCTCAACCTGCTCTCCAGCCACGACCGCATCCGCATGCTCACGATCCTGGGCAACTCGCCGGAGCCTGATTCCCTGGGTGACGACCAGAAGTACCACTTCCGCCTCGACCGCGACCACCTCAACCTGGCCGTGAGCCGCCTCTGGGTCGCGGCGTTGCTGCAGATGACCCTGCCCGGCGTCCCCTCCGTCTACTACGGCGACGAGGCCGGGCTCGAGGGCTACGGCGACCCGTACAACCGCGCCGCCTTCCCCTGGGGCCGCGAGAACAGGGACTGCTTCAACATCTACCGCAACGCCATCGCGATCCGCAAGTCGCTGCCCGTCTTCACGGACGGCAGCTACAGGCCGTTCTCCATCGGGCGCGACGTCTTCGGCTTCTGGCGTGAGGACGCCAACTCCAAGGTCTGCGTCCTGGTCAACGCGAGCCTCGAGGCCCAGCACACGGTGGCCATCCCCACGGACGGCCTCCAGGTGGACGACGTGGTCTCCGGCAAGCCGCCCAAGGTCGAGGGCGACCAGGCCAGCGTCTTCCTGTGGCCGCTCGGCACGGCCGTGCTCAACATGCACAAGGCCCAGCGCCTGCAGAAGCCCATGGAGCGCGGTATGGGCGTGGTCTGCCACGTCACGTCGCTCCCCAACCGCGAGCGCCCCGGTCGCCCCGGCACGCTGGGCGACCCCGCCTACCGCTTCATCGACTACCTGCACAGGGGCGGACAGCGCTACTGGCAGGTCCTGCCCGTCAACCCCACGGACCACTTCGGCTCGCCGTACGCCGGCCTCTCGGCGTTCGCGGGCAACGTGTCGCTCATGTGGGGCTACGACGAGGAGGGCACGCACTTCTCCACGGACTTCGAGGGCACGCGCGAGTACCGCGACTTCCTGCAAAACAACGAGGAGTGGCTCATCCCGTACGCAACGTTTCGCGCCATAAAGCGCCAGGTGGGCGAGAAGCCCTGGCAGGTCTGGCCCAAGCGCTACCGCGAGTACACCCCGGAGCTGGCCCAGGCCAAGGAGCTGGCCGCGGACGTCCGCCGCGAGTGCGCCGTGCAGTTCGAGTTCATGCGCCAGTGGGGCGAGGTGCGCGCCTACGCCAATGCGCGCGGCATCAGGATCATCGGCGACATGCCCATGTACGTGAGCGCGGACTCGTCGGACGTGTGGGCGGAGCGCCGCTACTTCCGCGTGGACGAGGCCGGCTACCCCGCTTCGCAGGCGGGCTGCCCGCCCGACAGCTTCTCGGCCGACGGCCAGCTGTGGGGCAACCCCACGTACCGCTGGGACGCGATGCGCGCGGACGGCTACCGCTGGTGGATGCGCCGCTTCAAGCGCGCGTTCGAGCTGTACGACTACGTGCGCTTGGACCACTTCCTGGGCTTCAGCAGCTACTACAGCATCCCCAACGGCAAGCTCGCCACGGAGGGCGCCTGGAACTTTGGCCCCGGCCTCGAGCTCTTCCGCCGCGCGTACCAGGAGTTTGGCCCGCTGCCCGTCGTGGCGGAGGACCTGGGCACCGTCACGCCGGCCGTGCGCGCGCTCGTTTCCGCCACGGGCTTCCCGGGCATGGACGTGGTCCAGTTCTACAACGACGACCCGGCCGTCAGCTACGTGCCCGCGCCGGACAAGATGGTCTACAGCTCCACGCACGACACCAACACGCTGCTGGGCTGGGTGCGCGAGCACTACGGCCTGACCGAGGCCAAGGGGGCACTCCCCGACGACATCAAGCGCCTGCGCGCGGAGGCCGTGGCCAAGGCGGACCGCGTGATGGAAAACTGCCTGGCCGCGCCTGCGGACGTGGCGATGGTCACCCTGCAGGACGTGATGCGCCTGGACGAGACCCAGCGCATGAACGTCCCCGGCACGGCAACGGGCAACTGGAGCTGGCGCGCGGACGAGCAGCAGCTTGAGGACTCGCAGCAGCACCTCCGCGATCTGGCGGAGAAGAGCGGCCGCATCTAGCCGAACGCGATCCCGCAAACCAACCTCCCCCGGGACGGCAGGCGCCAGCCCTGGGGGAGAAGAACACAAGAGCCAGGGGCGACTTCGTCCCTGGCTCTATATATATGTGCGTTGGTACCCAGATCCGCCGGTTCGGGCGGTCCGCCCCGCCCGTCGGCCACGCCCGTCCGCTACGCCCGGGTGCCCGCCAGCCCCTCGCCCGCGGTACCGGACATGATGGCGAGCAGCTCCTCGCGCACCTGCTTGGCGCGGCGCTCCGGCACGGGGATGGAGGTGCCGTCCGCCAGCAGGACCTCCTTGCGGGATATCTGCCGCACAAACGTGACGTTCACCGCGTAGCTGCGGTGGATGCGCACAAAGCTGTCAGGCATGCCCTCGAGCACGGAGGTGAGCGGCCGGCGGACCACAAAGTACTGGTCCCTGTGCTGGTGCACCACCGTGTACTGGTGGCGGCTCTCCAAGAAGGTGACGTCGCGCTCGCGCAGCACGTGCGTGTGGCCGTCCGTGTCGCGCAGGACAAACTGCCGGCTCTTGGGCTTGGCCGGTTTCTGGAGCTGGGCGAGCATGCCAATCTCGGCCTGCTCCACGGCCTGGATCTTGCGGATGGTGTCCGGCGTCATGGAGACGTGCAGGTGGACGAGCGCGTTTGCGTCCTGCGCGCACGTCCACACAAAGGTGGCCCGCACGCCGGCCGGCTCGTCGGGAGCGGCGGCAATGGTCCCCACCAGCAGGATCGTGGCGGAGCTCTCGCTCTGGTGGGTGCACTGGGCGTCCAGGATCGTGCAGCTCAGCCGGGGCGACACCTTGCGGGCACGGGCGCAGTAGACCTCGACCTGCGCCGCGGCACCGTCAAGCGGGTCGGTGATCGGGCTCACAAAGCTGAAGCTCGGCCCCACCTGCCCGAGGAATGCCTCGGCATCGCCCTCTCACAGGGTGGACATGAGCTCCTGCGAGCGATGGCACAAATCGAGAATCATCCTGCACGGCCCTCCTAGGCCAGCGTTCACGCAGGCAAGCCGATGCCAGACATCGGGCACCCACGCCCCAATCCCGTGGCCCTTCGACCACGATTCCTTCAGATAGCTGATTGCATGACCTCTAGTCTATGCGGGGGGGGTCGCTCTCTGGACATGACGAGATGTCATTTGGACCAACGGCTGACCTGCGTATCTGAACGTTTCCTACTATGTCTGCAAGTAGATGTAATCCTGCGGAAGACTCCGAATGTTGCGCAACATTTCAGGAATCGGCGGCAGGAGACTACATGTATCTGAAAGCAGGAAGGGGCTAGGCGGACTGCCGGTCACACTCAGGCCAATCGGGGATGCTCATGATGATTAAACGCAGCAATGGGGGCAAGTTAAGTAAGAGCCTGATAGGCAAGGTTCTTCCTGACACAAAGAGGGGTATGAGGCGCGGGCGTTCGCTCTGGTCGTTCATTACGGCCATTGTCGCTATAGCCCTTGTCGGACTGTTCACGATTGGCGCCGGCGTTTCCTATGCGGACACGACGGATAGCCTGTCCGAGCCGGTCCACCATAAGACCATAGAGAAGCATCTGGTCAATGGTGAGTGGGATGGGACCTATGATCTCAAGCTCACGGTTCAGGGTGACTCCAAGGGAAGCACGGAGTCCAACCCCGTCGACATTGTTATCATCTTCGACAAGTCTGGATCGATGAAAGACGGTTTTGCCGGAAGTGGCACGACGTCAAAATTGACGATGGCCAAGAACGCCTTGACCAACAGCAAGGGCGACGGCCTTATTGACAAGGTGCTCGGTAGCAATGGTCCAGACGGGGTGAAGGTTTCTCTTGTGACCTTCTCCAATACGGCTACGAGTTCCGATTGGTATGACAAGAGCAACGTCAATACCTTGAAGCGCGCGGTTAATGGAATTCGTGCTAACGGAGGCACCAACTGGGAAGACGCCTTGATAAAGGCCAAGGCAAAGCTCGATGAAGACACCACTACCTCAAATGACCAGAAGTACGTCGTATTCCTGTCTGATGGCAACCCGACCTTCCGAATTTCGAACGGGGTTGCATATCTTAAATACCAAAATTATTCTGATGCGGACTTGACGCCATATGCCAATCAGGACAATGACGGCGACACGCCAACAGGGGTGAACGGAAACGGTAAGAACGAAGACTTCGCCGGTACTTATAAGCTTGTTTATGATGGGTGGGATTCTTACTGGAACTACTACGATGCTTATGATGCGAACGGTAATAAGAAAACGTTCCATTGGAACTATGACTCAGCAGTGACTGCCGCCAAGAGTCTCAATATGGACAGCTCCCACTTCTTTAGCGTGAAGGTGGCTACTGAAGCGGGCAAGATGGACAACCTTGAGAAGGATGCTACGAACAACCAGAGCGCGTCCGCACTCGACGGCACTACGCCTAGCAATCTCTCGAATGCATTTGACAGCATCGTTACTACGATCACCCATAACCAGAAATACGCAAAGGTGACTATCAAGGACGCTCTGTCAAATGATGCCGAAATCGTTCCGAACACGACTCCGACCGTCAGCAAGACTGGAGGCAAGGACGCTCTCCCCACGGGCAATACGGCAACTGTCGCAACTGTCGATGGAAAGTCATCAGTGAGTTGGACTATTGACGAGTCCGGAACCAACGACGATCTCGAGCCCGGGGCCACCTATACGCTCACTCTCAATGTGAGGCCAAAGCAGGATGCGTACGACCGCGTGATGAATGGCAGAGTGGACACGGGTACGAACGGAATCTTCTCGAACGACAGCGCCAACACTAGCCTGACGTATAAGACCGTGGCGTATACGAATAACGACGAAGGCACGCTTTCGGAACAGAAGACCGCAACCCCTTACGAGACGCCAGTAATGGACGTGCCTACGTCCACCATCACAGTTTCGAAGGTTTGGGATCCGGAGAAGAGCGCCCTCTCGTCTGCAACCGTGAAGCTCCAGATGAAGGTGAATGGCGCCTGGCAGGACGTCAAGGATGCCAACGGCAGTGTCAAGACTCTGTCGCTTAACAGTGACAACAACTGGACGGATACGTTTAGCGTCGTCGCCGGCCCGACTGGCTATGAGTACCGTGTTGTCGAGACAGATCCGGATGACGCTAACACTTGGACCACTTCTTACGCGTACAACGCGAGCGGAGAGTCTTCGGCAAGTAAGGATGGCATTACCCTTGTCGGATACAAGGCTCAGAAAGCGACTGCTACCGTCACCAACAAGCAGAACACTGTGACGCTGACGATTAAGAAGTCCGTTACTGGCAACTTCGGCGATACGGGCAAGAGCTTCGACTTCAAGCTGAACCTCAAGAATGCATCCGATCAGGAAATCATCGACGCGGCTAAGGCTAACAACAAGCTCAGCGGCGGCCCGGGCGGTGACTATACCTTCAGTCTCAAGAGCGGAACCTCTATCAGCGTTACCGTTCCATACGGAACCAAGTACGTGGTGACGGAGGACGACCCGAAGAAGGGCACGAACGACACTGTCGACTACCAGACCACTGTGACCGTGGACAACAAGAGCGACGCCGTGTCCAACAACGACCGCAAGGCTTCGTCCGATGGCATGACGAAGGACACGACCGTCACGTTCACGAACAACCGCGACGTCAAGCCTGACGTGGGCGTGGACCTCGGAAGCAGTGCTCCTTACGCTGCTGCAATCGGCGGAATCGGCATTGCTGGCGTTGCCTGGATGATCCTTAAGCGTCGGAACAGCCAGGGAATCTAGTGGTATCTGGCATGGGGAAACACTCAAGGTCAGAGGCTTACTACCCGCAGGCGTACAGACCGAGCCAAGTGGTCCCTGTCGCGAGTGGCGAGTACAGGCCGAAGGCGGTGCGCAATGGCAAGAAGCCCCAGCCGGTTCCTAGCTACGGCGCATCGGAACGAGAGTCGCAAGCAGAGTCTCCGGAGCCACTAAACGAGGAGCAACAGGAGCTTCTCACGTGGCTTAAGACGATGAAGTTCAAGCGAGCGAGATTCGGAGGTGTTAGCGAGGAGGATGTCTGGAAGAAGATCTCGGAGCTAAACCGACGATACGACGCCTGCCTTAGGGCCGAGCGAGCACGGTACGACGCTCTGCTCGAGTCGAGAGGAATCAGGGAGTGGCCCAATGCTTAGGGTCACGGAGAAAGGCGGGCTCGCGGAAGGAGTGATTCAAGCCCGTTGGGCGAAGGCTAGGGACCGCGAAGGATGGCTTTCGCTCATAGGGAAGATCGCAGTACTAGTCGTAGTAGTTTGGGCGCTTTTCTCGTTTGTCTTCTGTCTGTTCAGGGTGCGAGGGAACGACATGTACCCCGCAATGCAGGACGGCGACTTGGTTCTCGCCTGGAGGCTTCAAGGCACGTACAACCAGGACGATGTCGTAGTGTACAAGGCCGGGGGTAAGGAGCGGATCGGAAGGGTCGTCGCGAAGGAGGGGGACGCCGTCGACCTTACGGATGACGGACAGGTAACTGTCAACGGCACTCCAGAGGACAAGGCGATCTACCAGACGGAAGCGGGTAAGGCCACGAAGTTCCCCTACATGGTGCCCAAGGGAAAGGTGTTCATCCTGGGGGACTTCAGAACCCAGGCTACGGATAGCAGAAAACTCGGCGCGATACCTAACGATGACGTCGAGGGAGTAACGATAGGACTACTCAGGAGGCGCGAGTTCTAAGCCTCAGACAGTTTGGTGAATAGCGATTCTGGTCGCTTTCATATAAGGGAAACCTTTGGAAGGAGAAGAACATGAACGCAAAGCTTACTAAGGGGCTGGCCGCTGCAGCCATCTCCGCCGCGATGATGTTCGGTGCTGCTGTGCCGGCATTCGCTGCGGATGCATCGACTACTTACAAGGATCAGGGTACGGTTGAGATCACGAAGAGCTATGAGCTCGACGGTCAGGGCGTTTCCCCTGAGGAGACCTTCTCTATCATGCAGGATGGCAAAGGAACTGTTACCGACAGCGATGCTACTACTGCACCCGACCTGGTTAAGATTTCGAACGTCAAGTTTGCAAAGGGCGCGGCTGGTTCCGCCAATAAGACTCAGAACTTCGTCGTCACTCTTCCGGAGTACAGCAAGGTCGGTGTCTACACCTACAATCTGAAGGAGACCGTAGGCAATACGGCTGGTGTTACTTACCGTACGGACAATATCAAGCTTGTTGTAACGGTGATCGAGCAGAATGGTCTCGTGAGGGTCGCTGCCGTTCACTGCGAGAACGAGGGCGGCGACAAGGTCTCCAGCTTTGCGGATAACAAGTACTCCGCTGGCGAGCTCGATGTCAAGAAGACGGTCAAGGGCAATGATGTGGCTGGCCAATCCTAGACACGCTTGAGCCGGAGCTACCGAAAGCCCGACAATGTGCCGAGAGGCACGAAGGGAGCTTTCGGACCATGAGCAGGACGACGAGGAGAAGGTACGACCCGCAGT
>Ga0214927_100128_pt1 | contig 43893 bp, 35 predicted proteins | sample Stichaenrichm16X_FD_168612 | JGI IMG/M metagenome (GOLD analysis project Ga0214927, IMG submission 168612) | Xylose enriched microbial communities from anaerobic bioreactor in Madison, Wisconsin, United States - 16X | ecosystem: Engineered > Bioreactor > Anaerobic > Unclassified | place: USA... | reverse complement strand
CTCATGGGCGCCGACATCGCCACCGTGCCCTTCGCGGCGCTCAGGAAGTGCGTGAGGCACCCGCTCACCGCCGAGGGCAGGGCGAAGTTCGACGCCGACTGGGAGAAGGTCTCCGCCGGGGCGTAGGAATCGCGTAGGTCCCATTCCCACAATTCAGCAATCCTGCAGACAGGCTCCCCGCGGATAGAGGGTCCGTGGGGAGCCTCTGGTTTATCTGTGCCCAGATGGGGGCCTAGGGGCGCTATCCTCGGTCTTTGCTAGAATGCCAACGAATCTGTCATGTATCGCTATGTAGAAAAAGGAGCTCTAGTGGCCAACCACTTTCGCAGCAGCGAGCGACAGGGGGACGAGGGTGCGCAGCAGCCCCTCGACAGCCAGGAGGCGCAGGGCGGCGAGGTGACGGACCGGGAGCAGGCTGACTTCGTGCCGCGCCACTCGGCCCAGCACGTTGCGGCTTCATCCGTCCCTGATGCGCAGCCAGAGCCGGAGGCTCCCCAGCAGGAGCAGCCGGCAGGCTCGATGACGGTCGCGACCCAGACGGAGGACGACATCACGTCCCAGCCCGGGTACACGAGCGTCTTCGCACCCCTGAACGATGCGGGCGCACCGGCGGTCTCTCGCACGGGCACCCCCACCATCTCGCTCAAAAACGCAACACTCATCTACCCGGCCCAGCCCAACAAGCCAGCACTGGAAGACGTGAGCCTGGACATCTACCCCGGCGAGTTCGTGTTCGTCGTGGGGCACTCCGGCTCGGGCAAGTCGACGTTCCTCAAGCTCCTCACGCGCGAGCTTCGCGCCACCAAGGGGCAGGTCATCGTGGCGGGGAGGGATCTCACCAAGCTCCGCAACAGCAGGGTCCCGTACCTCCGCCGCCAGATTGGCACCGTGTACCAGGACTTCAAGCTCCTTCCCGACAAGACGGTCTACGAGAACGTCTCGTTTGCCCTGGAGTGCATCGGCAAGTCCCGAGCGGTCATCAAGGCGCAGGTCCCCGAGGTGCTCAGGCTCGTCGGCCTTGCCGAGAAGATGGACAACTACCCCGACCAGCTCTCCGGAGGAGAGCAGCAGCGCGTCTCGGTCGCGAGGGCAATGGTCAACCGTCCGCCCCTCCTGGTGTGCGACGAGCCGACCGGCAACCTCGACCCCGCGATCTCGCTGGGCATCATGAAGCTCCTGGACCGAATCAACCGCACCGGAACCACCGTGGTCATGGCGACTCACGACCGCGAGATGGTCGACTCCATGCGCAAGCGCGTCATCGCACTCGAGGCGGGTCACGTGGTCCGCGACCAAGAGAGAGGAGGCTACGGCTACTATGGTGCCCTCTAACCTAGGCTATTCGCTCCGCGAGGCCGGACGCCACTTCCGAAGGAACTGGTCCACCGTCCTGGGGGCCATCGTCACCATCTTCCTCTCGCTCTTCGTGATCGGCCTCTTCGTGATGGGGTCGGTCATGATTGGCAACCTCGTGGGCAACGTCGAGAACTCCGTCACCATTCAGGCGTTCCTCTCCGACGATGCCGACAGCAACGCCGTCCAGGCCCTCCAGACCAAGATCGAGGGATGGGACGACGTCGAGTCCGTCAAGTACAAGAGCAAGGACGAGGCACTCGAGGAGTACAAGCAGTCCATGAGCAACCGCAACGCCTCCGACGTCGTTGCCGCGCTTGATGGCGAGAACCCCGTCCCTGCCTCCTACGTGATCACCCTCAAGGACCCTCAGAAGGTCGAGGAGGTTGCCAACAAGCTTATCCAGGACTCCGACTTCCAGTCGGTCGCCGATGGGTCGGATGCCTCCTCCGCGGTCTCGTATGGGCGCGAGACGGTCGAGCGTCTCTTCAGCGTGACGTACTACCTGCGCATGGGCGCAATCGTCCTCGTCGTGCTCCTGTCGTTCATCGCGTTCGTCTTCATCAACAACACCATCCGCCTCTCCATCGCCGCGCGTCGCCGCGAGATCGCGATCATGAGGCTCGTGGGCGCCTCGAACGGCTTCATTCGCGGGCCGTTCCTTACCGAGGGCGTGCTCGAGGCGCTCATCGGCTCGCTCCTCGCCATCGGTATGCTGCAGGCGGGCTCCCAGGTCGTGCTTCCCAAGCTCCAGCAGAGCCTGTCGTTCCTCTCGTTCAACCTCCCCACCCAGGTGGTCGCGGCAACGTATGGAGCGCTCGTGGTCATAGGCATCCTGCTCGGCCTGTTTGGCTCCGCCATCGCGATGAGGCGGTACCTCAGGGTATAAGGTCTGCGAAGTCAGAAGACTTTGCCGATGGGGCGGTGCGGTTGCATGACCGTGCCGCCCCCGTTGTTTTTTGGAGGGGTATGGCAAGAAGGCATCCTGGCGGCGGCCGCAGGCGCGGAGGCATGCCGAGGAAGGCGCACAAGCCCCGTCAGACCGTGACGGGGTCTATCAGGGTCACTCGCCCCGGGGTCGCCACGGTCGACACGGCGGAGGGGCGCTTTGCCGTGGGGCGCGGCGGCATCCGCGAGGCCATGAACGGCGATGAGGTGCAGGTCTCCCTGAGCACGAGGAGGGGAGGGGAGCGGTTTGCCTACGTGCAGGCCGTCCTCATGAGGGCAACCACGACCTTTGTGGGAACCTACGCAAACGCCGCGCCGCTCGGCATCGTCGTGCCCCTCGACGGCAGGATCAGGAGGGACTTCTTCGTCCTTCCCGAGGACGATTCCGCCAGCCGGCTGGGCGTCAGCGACGGGGATGTGGTATCGGCAAGGATCCTCGAATACCCCGCGCGCCACTCCTCGGGCGTGGTGACGCTCGAACGCAGGCTTGGTGACGCGGATGACCTGGACCTGGACATCGAGTCGGTCATCGCATCGTATGACCTCGCGACGGACTTTCCCGAGGAGTGCGACGAACAGGTGGGGTCCGTGCGGGTCGACGTGGAGCCCGCGCTCGTGGGCGACCCGTGCCGACGCGACCTCAGGGGCCGCTCGTGCATGACGGTCGACCCCACCGACGCTCGTGACTTCGACGACGCGGTCGGAGCCCGGAGGGTGGGGGACGGATACGAGGTGGACGTCCACATCGCCGACGTGACCCACTACGTTCCCTGGGGCTCGCCGGTCGACCGCGAGGCGCGCCGAAGGACCTGCTCCGTCTACCTTGCCGACCGCGTCCTTCCGATGCTGCCCGAGAGGCTCTGCAACGACGTGTGCTCGCTGGTCCCCGGCAGCGACCGCCTGTGCATGAGCGTCCTCATGCGCCTTGACGCCCATGGCAGCGTGACCTCGTATGAGGTTGCCCCGTCGGTCATCAGGTCGCGGGCGAGACTTGACTACGACACCGTTGATGCGCTGCTCGAGGGGCGCGTCGAGGAGGCCTCCCTTCCCGCCGTCGAGGGTGGCCCCGAGGAGGTTGCCGGGCAGCTCCGCATCCTGGACGAGGTCGCTTCGCTCAGGCAAGAGGTGAGGAGCCGTCGCGGCGCGATCGACTTCGAGACCCGGGAGGCGAAGGTCATCCTGGACGAGAGGGGCAAGCCCCAGGGCGTGTCCGTGAGGGAGCGCACCCGGGCGACGGGGCTCATCGAGGAGGCCATGCTCATGGCCAACGAGTGCGTCGCGTCGCTTCTCTCCCAGTCTGACGTGCCCGTTGCCTACAGAGTTCACGAGCGCCCCTCTCCCGAGGACCTCAAGGAGACGCTCCCGGTCCTGGGCGAGCTGGGGCTCCTGCACGGGGACCTCGCCGAGCGGCTGGTGAGCGGGGACCCCATGGCAACGCAGGAGGTGCTGCGCGCGGCACGTGGGACGCAGGCGGAGTACCTGGCGAGCTCGGTGCTCCTGAGGGCGCAGAAGAGGGCGGTCTACCTTCCGCACAACGATGGACACTATGCGCTGGGGGCGCAGGCATATTGTCACTTCACGTCTCCCATCAGGCGCTATCCCGACGACACGGTCCATCGCGCCCTCAAGGCGCTGCTTCACGGGGAGTTGGGGTCCAGGGAGCAGGCGCACGTGGCGGAGGCCCTCCCGCAGCTCTGCAGGGACTGCAGCGATAGGGAGAGGGTCGCAGACTCCGCCGCCCGGGCGTCGCAGAAGGTGAAGATGGCGGAGCTCTTCTCCGAGCGCGTGGGTGAGGACTTCTCGGGTATGGTCGTGGGGGTGGAGCGCTATGGTCTGTTCGTCGCGCTCGACGACACCTGCGCCGAGGGGCTCCTCCCGGTGAGGGCGCTCGGTGACGAGTGGTTTGCCTACGACGAGAGGCTCCTCTCCCTCACGGGGGAGGAGAGCGGCAAGAGGTGGAGGCCGGGCCAGCGAGTCGCGGTCACCGTGACGGGCACTGACCCCGCGCACGGACGCATCGACTTCGCGCTCGCGGGCTCCGCGTCGAGGGAGCGGGCGCAACGGGGTAGGCTACAGGCATAGCGACGAGACGCGGCGGTGCCGCGATGGGGGACAGATGGAACAGACGGACATGACGGAACGGCTCCAGACCGCCGAGGGCCTGCTCGTGCAGGGCCAGTCGGAGCAGGCGCAGGAGCTGCTGCGAAAGCTCGCCGAGGACTGCGAGGAGTACGTGGACAAGAACTGCCTCACCACCGACGAGGTGCAGTGGTTCAGCTTCCCCACGCTCTTCGAGCGCCTTGCCTACAGGCGGGTGGAGAACGACCCCCGCGAGCTCAGGGACGTTGGCGAGCCGTTTGACAGGCTGTACAACGACCTCGCCCTCGCGAGCGTCCACGAGGGGGACTACACCACCGCCAAGCAGGCCCTGAGCCAGGCGGTCCGCTGGAACCCCATGGGGTGCGAGTATCGCCTGAACCTTGCGGACCTGTATCGCATAGACGGCGACCCGCAGGAGTACCTCGCGCTCACCTACTCCGTGTTCGAGCGTGCGAGCGATGCCCGCCACCTGGAGCGCGCCTTCGCGAACTTTGCGGAGTACTTTGAGGTCCAGGACAAGCCGCGGGCCTCGGCGGCGGCGCTCAGGGCGGGCCGTCGGCTTGGGACGGAGGACCCCACGCTCGCCGCGGCGCTCGACCAGGCCAGCGGGACCGAGCGCGACCCCGACTCCGTGACGGATGACGAGGCGCGCGACCTCCTCGCCCAGGAGGGGCTGCCCGACGGCGCCAACGCCGAGATCGCGGTGTGCCTGCTCATGTGCGCCACCGACGCGGCCGCCATGGGCCAGCGCGACGTTGCCACCAACCTCACGGTCCGCGCCCGCGACCTCGTGGGAGAGGACGCGGCGATGACGCTGCTTGGGCTCATCCGTTCCGCCGACGAGGAGGACGGGGGTGCGACGGATGCCCGCTAGCAGGAACGCGCGCGGGAAGAAGACGATCTCCAGAAACCGCGTCGCCCGACACGACTACCTCATCGAGGACACGTGGGAGGCGGGCATCGAGCTCACGGGTTCGGAGGTCAAGAGCCTGCGCGAGAGGCCCGCCCAGATATCCGACTCGTTCTGCATCATCAGAGGGGGCCAGCTCTTCCTGGTGGGGGTCCACATCCATCCGTACTCCAACGGAGGGGTGTGGAACGTGGACCCCGACCGCAGGCGCAGGCTCCTGATGCACCGCCGGCAGATTGACTACCTTGACGGCAAGCTACGCGGCAAGGGCCTGGCGGTCGTCCCCCTCGAGCTCTACTTTGACGAGCACAACCGCGTGAAGCTGCAGATTGGCCTGGGCAAGGGCAAGAAGCTCTACGACAAGCGCGCCGACATGGCACGCCGGCAGGTTGACCGCGACATCCAGCGCGCACTCAAGGAGCGCAGCCGCGGGTAGCGGCTCTGGAACTAAGGAGGAAAAGGCATGGACGCGAAGGCGCTGTTCAAGTTCTCTTCGGGACTCTACGTGGTCTCGGCAAGGTCCGGGGACGATGTGGGTGCCTGTCTCGTGAACACGGGGCTTCAGCTCACCAGTGAGCCGCTCCAGGTTGCCGTGGTGGTGAACAAGCAGAACCACACGCACGACGTCATCAGATCCGCGGGCCACTTTGCGCTCTGCCCGCTCACCCAGGGGGCCGACATGCCCTTCGTGGGAAGGTTTGGGTTCAGGACCTCGACCGAGTTCGACAAGTTTTCCGGGATTGAGACGCGCGTCACCTGCCTGGGGGACCCCTTCACCCCGCAGAACGCGGCGAGCGTCATTGCCTGCCAGGTCGTCCAGACCCTGGACGTGGGAACCCACACCGTCTTCGTTGGAGAGGTGCGCGACGCCGAAGTCCTGGACGATGCCCCGCTCCTGACCTACGAGTACTATCACACCGTCCTCAAGGGGAAGACGCCGCCCAAGGCGTCTTCCTACCTTGGCAATCAGTAGGCAATATCAGGCGTCACCCTTGGATAAAATGATATTATCCAAGGTACATTTAGGGGTGGCCCATGGGAGGGCCGCCACGTGGAGAGGAGTCACCATGGCCGACGAAGAGAAGAAGACCTACACCTTCCGTTGCACCGTCTGTGGCTACGAGGTCACCGTTGACACGCCCGAGCTCCCCGAGGACTACGTGTGCCCCGTCTGCGGCGTTGGTCCCGACATGTTCGAGCTCGTCGAGGACTAGGCGAGAGGGTCAAAGGAACCATTGCCGGCGGGGCGGTGCCTTCGGGTGCCGCCCCGCCGCCTGTCTGCCGGTGGAAGATGCCCCTGCCCTAATGCCAGCACCTCTCACCCCATGATACACGCCGTTTGCAGAAGACGGGTTGACTGTAGTAGCTTCGTTCTCGTTTGGCATGAGGGAGAAGGAGCGGATGGAACTACTACGAAAGCGGGCGTCGCAGACCTCCGAGTCCGTTTGGCTGGCACTGGTCCTCGCCTGCTCGGGCGGGCTCATGGACGCGTACTCGTTTCTGGGCAGGGGAAAGGTCTTCGCCAACGCGCAGACGGGGAACCTGCTGTTGCTTGGGGTCAACATCTCCGAGGGAAACTGGGGCAACGTGAGCCACTACCTGTTTCCCGTCATCGGCTTTGCCCTGGGGTGCGCGCTCGCGCACGAGATCAAGCTTCACCTTAGCCATGGCATGCACTGGCGCCAGTACGTGGTTGCCTGCGAGGTCGTCCTGCTTGGCGTGGTCGCGTTCATGCCGGCGGCCTCGAACCTGGTGGCGAACAGCCTCACGTCGCTCGCGTGCGGCATGCAGGTGCAGGCGTTCCGCAAGCTCCACGGGCGCCCGTTCGCCACGACCATGTGCATCGGCAACCTGCGCAGTGGCACGCAGGCGCTCGTGAGCTACATCCATGGGGGCGTTCGGAGGGACCTCAGGACCGCCTTCCTCTATTACGTGGTCATCGTGACCTTCGTCCTAGGGGCCATCCTCGGCAACTTCCTCCTGTCCGCCTTCGCCCTCAGGGCGATACTCGCAAGCTGTGTGCTGCTGCTCATCGCGTTTGCGCTCATGTTCGAGGACCGCGAGAAGCGTCAGCTCCTTGCCGGCCAGGTGGATTCGCCGTCTCGGGGGTAAGGCGTGCGGGCGGGTATGGGTATACTCATACGGTCCCGATGGGGAAGCGTACGTTGACAGCTCGCATGGTGGCAGCAGCCCCATTCCCACGTGGGGGTGACTGGTTTCGACAGGGTAGGTCTGAGGTGGGCAGCAAGCCGTGGTCTCCTCGCCACGTAAAACAGGGGTACCGTCAAATTGAATTGACGACAACTCTTATCAGGGCTCTTACGCCCTCGCCGCTTAATCTAATTTAGCGGCCGTCAAACCGGGGGTCTCTCCCGCCCCTGGGGCGACGTCATTTTAGGGAGACGCTCGCGCGGACGTGGTCGGTATGCCGCGCGCTAAGCTCGAACCGGCTGGGACGCCAAGCGCGAGTCGCTGGGCGTGAGGCGTCCGAGACCCAACAAGCGACTGAGCTTGGAGACACCTGCCAGGGGTTTGCCTTGGACCGGAGTTCGATTCTCCGCACCTCCACCATGACAAGCGAAGGGCCGTCCCGTTGGGGCGGCCCCATTTTCGTAACGGGCGCGTCTCGCCGAGGCGCTGCTCCGCCCGGTGCCTCCCGCGGATAAGATGGTTGCGGTTAGAGATGGGCGCATGCCATGGATGCGCGCCCGCGTCGTTCGACCCTCCGGGCGACGCGACGACAGGGGGTTGCGATGGAAGGTACCAAGGGGTCTGGCAACGCGCTGGTGCTCGAGGGCGGTGGCTTCAGGTCGATGTTCACCGCCGGCGTCCTCGACGTGCTGCAGGAGCACGGCGTCTACGACTTCGACAGCGTGTGGGGCGTCTCGGCCGGCGCGATCAACGCCGCGAGCTTCAAGAGCAGGCAGATCGGTCGCACCATGCGCATCATGCTGGCATTCAGGGACGACAGGCGCTTCATGAGCCTGTGGTCGCTCGCCAGGACGGGCGACCTCGCGGGCGGAAAGTTCATGTACGACGAGATCCAGAACCACCTGGACCCCGGGGATGACGAGACCTTCAACTCCAATCCCCTCAGGATGTTTGCCGTGGCCTCGGACGTGGTCTTCGGCACCCCCGCCTACCTCGAGTGCAAGAGGTTCCCCGACGACCTCCCCTACGTCCGCGCATCTGCCTCTATGCCGCTCGTGAGCCGGCTCGTGGATGTGGGCGGGCACCGCTACCTCGACGGGGGCACGACCGACTCCATCCCTTTCGAGGTCGCCCTGGGCAGGCCCGGTGCGCCAAGGGTCGAGGGGTACGAGCCGGCGAGCAGGGCGCTCGTCGTGGTCACCCAGCACCGCTCCTACGTCAAGTCCGGTGCCAACGAGCGCGCGGTCGTCAGAAGCCACCGCTACGACGGGTTCCCCTACTACCTGGAGGCGACCTCGACCCGGGCGGAGCGCTACAACGCAAAGAGGGAGCGGCTCTTCTCGCTTGCGGAGGAAGACGGAAGCCCCGTCCTCGTCCTCGAGCCCAAGAGGCCCGTGGAGGTCGGCGCCACGGAGCATGACGGCGAGAAGCTCCTGAGCCTCTACCTCGAGGGCAGGGCGGTGGCCGAGGAGCGTTTGGGGGACACCACCTCGTTCCTCGCGCCTGAGCGGGGCTGAGGGCATCCCGGGAGCGTTCCTCCCACCGCTATAGTGGTCAACTTCTGTGTTGTCTTTTTGAGGACGGCAGCAGGGCCGCCTGAGTTGTATACTTCTAAAGCTTTTCCACTGAGCCCCGTAATCTCTAGGAAATAGCGTTCCGTCAAGTTGCATCTGGAGGAGTCAAGTGACTAAGTCGACTCAATACGCCAAGCCGGGCGAGGTCGAGCGCAAGTGGGTGCTCATCGACGCTGAGGGCGCTACCCTCGGCCGTCTTGCCACCAAGGCTGCGATGATCCTGCGCGGCAAGAACAAGCCCCAGTACACCCCCCACACCGACACCGGCGACTTCGTTGTCATCATCAACGCCGACAAGGTGGTGCTCACCGGTAACAAGGCCGAGCACAAGAGCTACTGGCGCTACTCTGGCTGGCTGGGCGGTCTCAAGACCGAGAGCTTCAAGGAGGCCATGGAGAAGCACCCCGAGCGCGTTGTCGAGCACGCCGTGAAGGGCATGCTGCCCAAGACCACCCTCGGCCGCAAGCAGGGCACCAAGCTCAAGGTCTACGCAGGCCCCGAGCACCCGCATGCCGCCCAGAACCCCGTCAAGATCGATTGGAGGGCCTAACCGATGGCTGACAACAGCGCTGTTTACACCGGCACCGGCCGTCGCAAGGAGGCTACCGCCCGCGTGCGCCTCGTTCCCGGCACCGGAAAGATTACCGTCAACGGCCGCGACGCCGCCCAGTACTTTGGCCGTCAGCAGCTCGTCGACAACGCCTGCGCGCCCTTCCGCGTAACTGACACCATGGGTCGCTTCGACGTCCTGGCCAACTGCGCCGGTGGCGGCATCAACGGCCAGTCCGGCGCTCTGCGCCTGGGCATCGCCCGCGCCCTCCTCGAGGCCGGCGAGTATCGCGCCGACCTCAAGAAGGCTGGCTTCCTCACGCGTGACGCCCGTGCGGTCGAGCGCAAGAAGTACGGCCTGAAGAAGGCTCGCAAGCGCCCGCAGTTCTCGAAGCGCTAGTCCTTCGAGACCCGAGCACCTCGTCAGGGGTCTGCCGCAATGGGTCGGCAGGCCCCTTTCTCGTATACAGGCAGGCGTCGCCCTTTCAGCGACGCATCAGGCGATACAAAAAGGGGACGACCATGAAGTACTTCGGGACCGATGGGTTCAGGGGAGTGGCCAACGAGGGCCTCAACGTGGAGCACGCCTACAAGATCGGACGGTTCGTGGGCTGGTACTACGGCGCCCGGGTGGGCAAGAAGGCGCGCGTGGTGCTGGGCAAGGACACCCGCCGCTCGAGCTACATGTTCGAGTCCGCCCTCACCTCAGGCCTGGTCGCCTCCGGGGCCGACGTGTACATGCTGCACGTCATCCCCACGCCCGGCGTGAGCTACGAGACGGTGGACGGGTGCTTTGACTGCGGCATCATGATCACCGCCTCGCACAACCCCTACACCGACAACGGCATCAAGCTGGTCAACGGCGAGGGCTACAAGATGGACGAGGACGTCCTCCAGCAGATCGAGGACTACATCGACGGCAAGGTCGAGGTCCCCCTTGCCACCGGAGAGGCGATCGGCCAGACCGTCGACTACATGCAGGGGCGCAACCGCTACATCGCCTACCTCATCGCAAGCGCCAACTTCTCCCTCCAGGGCGTCAAGGTCGGCATCGACTGCGCCAACGGCGCCGCCTCGAGCGTCGCCAAGCCCGTGTTCGACGCCCTGGGCGCCGACGTCAGGGTGATCAACAACGCGCCCAACGGCTTCAACATCAACGTGAGCTGCGGCTCCACCCACATCGAGGCGCTGCAGCGCCACGTGGTGGAGCAGGGCCTGGACGTGGGCTTTGCCTACGACGGCGACGCAGACCGCTGCATTGCCGTGGACGAGCGCGGGCACGTGGTCGACGGCGACCTGATCCTGTACGTGTGCGGCAAGTACCTCTCAAAGCACGGTCGCCTCGCGGCGGGGACGGTCGTTCCCACGGTCATGTCCAACTACGGGCTGTTCAAGGCCTTTGACCAGGCAAAGCTCAGCTACGAGACCACCGCGGTGGGCGACAAGAACGTTTATGCCTGCATGCGCAAGAACGGCTACTCCCTTGGCGGCGAGCAGTCCGGCCACATCATCTTCGGCGACATCGAGTGCACCGGCGACGGCATCATGACCAGCCTGCGCATCATGGAGGTCATGCGCGCGGAGCGCGAGCCCCTCTCCGCCCTCACCAGGCCCGTCAAGCTGTACCCGCAGCTCCTCGTCAACGTCAAGGTCACCGACAAGGAGGCCGCGATGGCCGCCCAGCCCGTGCTCGACGCGGTCAAGGAGGCCGAGGGATTCCTCGCCGGCAACGGCAGGGTGCTCGTGAGGGCGAGCGGGACCGAGCCCCTGGTGCGCGTCCTCGCCGAGGCGCCCGAGAAGGAGCTCTGCCGCCAGGCGGACGACATCGTGATCAAGGCGCTCGAGCCCTTCAGGGCATAGCCCCCGCGATAGAATTCACAGGAGTGACGAGAGACCGTGACGACCGGAGGAGACTGACACATGTGTGGAATCGTTGGCTACACGGGAAAGAAGCAGGCGCAGGACTACCTGCTCGCCGGCCTTGCCGCCCTTGAGTACCGCGGCTATGACTCGGCGGGGATCGACGTCCTCTCCGGTGACGGCGAGCTGCACGGCGTGAAGTGCGCCGGCAGGGTTGCCGCCCTGGTGGAGAGGTGCCGTACCGCCAACCTGGTGGGCAACACCGGCATCGCGCACACGCGTTGGGCCACGCACGGCGCCCCGACCGACAGGAACGCTCACCCCCACCTGGATTGCAGCGGCCGCATCGCCATCGTCCACAACGGCATCATCGAGAACTTCCAGGAGCTGCGCGCCTATCTCGCCCGCTCCGGCCACACGCTGAGGAGCGACACCGACTCCGAGGTCATCGCCCACCTGGTCGAGGACGCCTGGAACGGGCCCGCGAAGGGTGACCTCGTGAGCGCCGTGCGCTACGCGTGCAAGAGGCTCCAGGGGACCTGGGCGCTCGCCGTGGTGTGCGCGGACGCCCCCGGGCAGGTCGTCGTCGCGCGCAAGGGCTCCCCGCTCGTCGTGGCCTCCACGCCGGACGGTGCCTACGCCGCCTCCGACGTGACTCCGCTTGCAACCGTGACCTCCCACGTCATCCAGCTCGACGACGACCAGTTCGCGCGCCTCTCCCAGGACGGCGGCGTGGTCGTGTATGACGCCGACGGCAGCGTGGTCGAGCACCCCTCGACCCTGGACATCGACTGGGACGCCTCCGCGGCGACCCTGGGCGGCTATCCCGACTTCATGGCCAAGGAGATCAACGAGCAGCCCGAGGCCATCGAGCGCCTCCTCCACGACCGCCTGGGCGAGCACGGCATCGAGATGGACGAGCTCAACATGACCGCCGAGGAGCTGGCATCCGTCGACCGCATCTACCTCGTGGCCTGCGGTACCTCCTACCACGTGTGCCTCATCGCCCGCGCGATGATCGAGGACTGGGCAAAGATCCCCGTCTTCTGCGAGTACGCCTCAGAGCTCAACTACAAGGAGCCCCTCGTCACCGACCACACCCTCTGCGTCATCGTCACGCAGTCGGGCGAGACGGCAGACACGCTCACCGCGGCCCGCAGGATGAGGGGGCTTGGCTGCAAGGTGTTCGCGGTGACCAACGTCCTGGGCTCCACCGCCGCGCGCGAGAGCGACGGCACCCTCTACGTGCAGGCCGGTCCCGAGATCTGCGTGTGCTCGACCAAGGCCTACACCGCCCAGATGGTGGCGTGCTGCCTCCTCGCGCTCAGGCTTGCGCTGGCCAACGGCCAGATGGACCAGACGGAGGTGGAGAGGCACTTCCGCAACCTGCAGGCGATGCCCGCCCTCATCAGGGAGGTCATCTCGCGCAGGTGGCAGGACCAGGAGGCGTCCCGCCTGTTCAGGAGCGCCCATTCCGCGCTGTTCCTGGGCCGCGGCGTTAACTCCACCACTGCCTACGAGGGCGCGCTCAAGCTCAAGGAGGTCAGCTACCTGCACGCCGAGGCGTACCCCGCCGGCGAGATGAAGCATGGCCCCATCGCCCTGCTCGAGCCCGGGTTCCCGGTGGTCGCCATCGTGCCCGCCGACCACGTGCACGACAAGACGGTCTCCAACATCCAGGAGGTCATCGCGCGCGGCGCGACCTGCATCGCGGTCGCGACGGACGGCGACGAGAAGATCGCCAAGCTCTGCGACAACGTGCTTTGGATCCCGCCCGTCCCCGAGGAGTACCTGGTGCCCATCGTCGCCATCGTGCACCTGCAGATGCTCGCGCGCTACGTTGCGATCGCCCGCGGCTGCGACGTGGACAAGCCCCGCAACCTCGCCAAGTCCGTGACGGTGGAGTAGGCAACGTGGAGCTTGCCGGCATAGGGGTGGACATGCTCGAGATCGAGCGCATGAGGCGTGCCCTCGAGCGCCACCCCAGCCTCGCCCGTCGCACGTTCACGGAGGAGGAGCGCCTCTACTGCGAGTCGACGGCGCGTCCCGCCGAGCACTATGCGGCGCGCTTCGCCGCGAGGGAGGCGGTCCTCAAGGCGCTGGGGACGGGGTTTGGAAACGGGATCGGCCTCAAGGACGTCTGGGTGTCGAGGGGCGAGCACGGGCGCCCCTCGGCCGTCCTCGAGGGCCGGGCGGCGGAGGTCGCCCGGGAGCAGGGGGTGAGGGAGGTCGCTCTCTCGCTCTCCCTCACGCGCGAGGTCGCGGTCGCCAATGCCGTCGCGGTGACGGATGCCGTGCGTCCCAAGGTGGACGAGACGCCCACCCCCGCCCAGGAGATGCAGGCTTCGTTCAAGCGGGCGCGGTCGGTGATCGACGAGCTCGAGATGCTTCAGGATGGAATAGCGGACACGCTCGAGGGCGGGGCAGAGGGTCCCTCCGACGGGAGCGCGACCGACGAGACGGGGGAGTGACTCCAACAGATGCAGCCAGTACTTAACGTGGAGGACGTCCGACGCGTGGAGGCGGCGCTCACCGAGGTGGGCGTGAGCGTCTCCGAGCTCATGCACCGAGCCGGTGCGGCCGCGGCGAGCGAGGTTGCGCGCATGGAGGGCGTCGACACCGTCACGGTGCTCACGGGCCTTGGCAACAACGGCGGAGACGGCTGGGTTGCGGCCGAGAACCTGCATGGCAAGGGGTTCGACGTCACGGTGGTGACGCCCGTCGAGCCGGACGACCTCAGGGGCGACATCGCGAGGGTCGTCGCGAAGAGCGCGCAGGACAGCGGCGTCAAGGTCGTGGTGGGCCCCCCGCGCGAGACCCTCGACGTCCTGCTCATGGGGTCGGACGTGGTGGTCGACGCCATGCTGGGCACGGGCTTCCACGGCGAGCCCCGCGCCCCGTTCGACATCTGGATCGACAGCGTCAACGCCTCGGGCTCCCACGTCATCGCGGTCGACGTCCCGTCCGGGCTCTCCGCCCAGACCGGGCTTGCCAGCGGCAAGTACGTGGTCGCCGACCTCACGGTGACCATGCTGTCGCTCAAGCCGGGGCTCCTCTTCGACCGCGGGCGCGACGCCTGCGGCGCAATCGTGGTGGCTCCCCTCGCCGAGCAGACCGAGCGCCTGGTGCGCGAGGCGGACCCCGTGGCATGGCGTGCCGACCTGGACGACTACGTGGACCTCCTGGAGCCCCCCTCAAACGCGGTGGACAAGTTCACCCGCGGGTCGGTGCTGGTGGTTGGCGGATCCTCCCGCTTCCCCGGCGCCCCGATGATGGCGGCTATGGCGGCGGCGCGCGCGGGGGCGGGTTACGTCACACTCGCGGTGCCCGCGCAGATCGCGCCCATCGTGCAGTCGCAGATGCTCGAGATCCCGGTGGTCGCGCTTCCCTGCGAGGCGGACGGGACCTTCTCCCTCAAGGCGGCGGACCTCGTCGCCGAGCTGGCGGAGAAGCGCTCCGCGACCCTCGTGGGGCCGGGCATGCGGGTGACCTCGGGGACCGTCGGGATCGTGTCGACCCTGCTCGCGGGCAAGCGCCCGCTGGTGGTCGACGCGGATGGCCTCAACTGCATCTCTCGTCTGACCTCCAACCGCGTGGACGACTTCCCCGAGCTGCTCCGTCGAGACGCGCCCCTGATCATGACCCCGCACCGCATGGAGCTGGCGCGTCTCGTCGGCCTGCAGGACACTCCGCCCACCTCGCTCACGTCTGCGATGGAGGCGGCGAGGCGCATCGTGTGGTCCGATGGCGGCAGCGAGGTGTGCGTGGTCGCCAAGGGCTCTGCCACGGCGTGCGTGAGCGTGGACGTGGCGATCCTCCCCAAGCCGGGCCCCGCGGCGCTAGCCACAGCTGGCTCGGGGGACGTCCTGGGCGGCGTCATGGCGGCGCTTCTCGCCCGCACCGGGGTCGAGAACGAGGACCTGCCGCTCCTGGCGGCCATGGCATGCGAGATGCACGGCTATGCCGGGACCATCGCTGCGGAGCGCTATGGCTCTCGGGGGGTCATGGCGCGCGACATCATCGACGCGCTGGGGCTTGCCGAGGACGCCTTTGAGGAGGAGGTCGCGTTTCCCGACGCGACGAAGTCGGGTCGCGAGGGAAGGCGCGAAGACGATGCGGATGGCAAGGGTGACGAGTAGCGACCGAGGAGGATCGATGCCGAGCTTCAAGAATCCCGCGGACAGGTGGGCCTGGATAGAGGTCGACCTCAACGCGATTCGCAAGAACACCAGGGCGTTCAAGTCGCTCCTTGCCCCTGGCGTCCAGATGATGTGTGCGGTCAAGGCGGATGCCTACGGCCACGGCGCGGTCGAGTGCACCAAGGTCATGCACTCCGCCGGGGCCGACCAATTTGCGGTCGCCACGGTCAAGGAGGGCGTCGAGCTCCGCAAGGCGGGCATCGAGTGGCCCATCCTGATGCTCAACGAGTGCCCGCTCGAGGCGCTGGACACGCTCCTGGAGTACGACATCATCCCCGCCGTGTACGATACGGAGTTCGCGCTTGCCTACGGCGAGAGGGCCGTGGCCGCCAACAAGGTGGGCAAGTACCACCTGGCCATCGACACGGGGATGAGCCGCATCGGCGTCATGCCCCAGGACGTCGTGGAATTCAGGCACGTGATCGACTTCCACCGTGGCCTCGAATGTGCGGGCACCTTCACGCACTTCGCGACCGCTGACGTGATCGGCGACTGGGACTTCAAGCAGCAGAGCAAGCGATTCATGGACTCCGTGGGCGCGCTGCGCGATGCCGGGTACGAGGTCGGCCTCGTGCACTGCGACAACACCCCGGGCACCGTGCTGCACCCCGAGCTCCACAACGACATGTGCCGCGTGGGCATCGGCCTCTACGGCCTGCAGCCGTCCGAGACGACCGCGCCGCGCATTGCCCTGACCCCCGCGATGAGCGTGCGCGCCCGCGTCATGCGCGTTGCCACCCCCGGCGTGGGCGAGGGCGTGGGATACGGGATGACCTATCGCATCCCGCGGCCCAACACCCAGATTGCCACCGTCCCCATTGGGTACGCGGATGGTCTCGCCCGCTCCCTCTCCAACAACATGGACGTGATCGTGAACGGCTCCAGGACCCGCCAGGTCGGTCGCATCTGCATGGACCAGTTCATGTTCGCGGTCGACCCCAACATGCGCGCCTACCGCCAGACCCAGGAGGTGAAGGTGGGCGACCTGGTCACGGTCATGGGCCGCGACGGCGACGAGGAGATCACGGCGGACGAGATCGCGAGGCGCCGCGACACCATCAACTACGAGGTCACCTGCAACTTTGGCAGCATGCGCCTGGACCGCGTGTTTGTGTAGGAGGTTGGCCATGTCGGTGATGCACATTCCCGGCCACGAGCACCAGGGGCCGCGCGAGGTGACCCTGGAGGAGGTTCGTGCCACCCTGGGCAACTGCGAGCTGTGCCCGCTATGGGAGACGAGGAACAACATCGTCTTTGGCGTCGGCGACCCGCACGCGCGGGTGATGTTCGTGGGCGAGGGTCCCGGCAAGAACGAGGACCTGCAGGGAGAGCCCTTCGTGGGGGCCGCGGGGAAGAACCTGGACCAGCTCCTGGGGCTCGCGGGCCTCAAGCGCGAGGAGGTCTACATCGCCAACGTGGTGAAGTGCCGCCCACCGGGAAACCGCAACCCGCGGCCCGAGGAGATCGAGGCGTGCTCGCCGTTCCTGCGCGAGCAGATCAGGTCCATCTGGCCCGACGTGATCGTGTGCCTGGGCAACTTTGCCGCGCACTTCGTGCTCCGCACCGACCAGGGCATCACGACCCTGCGCGGTCGCTTCCACCAGACGGGGCACTTCTACGTGCTCCCGGTGTTCCATCCCGCCGCCGCCCTCTACCACAGGGAGTGGCAGCAGTACCTGGACGACGACTTCCGCCTGCTCGGCCAATGGCTCCAAGACCATCCCAGGGAGGCGTAGGCGATGGGAACGCTACCTAGCATCGAGGCGCGCGGGACGTACCTCTCCCGCGACCGCGACTCCACCATCGCGCTCGGGGAGGTCCTGGGCACCCTGCTCGGGGAGGGCGACGTGCTGGTCCTCACGGGGGACCTGGGCGCGGGCAAGACCCAGCTCACCAAGGGCATCGCGCGGGGGATGGGCGTGACGGACGACGTCACGAGTCCTACCTTCACCATCGAGATGGTCTACCAGGGCTCCGAGCTGCCCCTCTATCACTTTGACCTCTATCGCCTCGACGACCCGGACCAGCTGGACGACACGGGGCTCTTCGACGTCCTCGGCTCCGACGGTCCCTGCGTCATCGAGTGGGGCGAGCAGTTTGCCGAGCAGATAGGGGACGAGCGCGTGGACGTGTTCCTCTCCCGTCTGGACGACGAGGTGGGCGCGGGGGTGGAGCCGCCCCGGCGCATCAGGCTTCAAACGCATGACCGGCGTGGCGAGGAGCTGGTCAACGCCCTGGATGCTGCGGTGGCCGCCAGGCGCTAGACTGGATGGGTTGGCTCCCAGACGTCGAGAAGGGGCGCAGAGATGACCCAGACAACCAGCCAGAGCGCAAACGGGGCGGACGAGAGGACCATCCTGGCCATCGACACCTCGACGGACATGCTCGCGTGCGGGGTCGCCCGCGTGCGTGACGGGCACATCGAGATGCTCGCGAGTGGAGACCACCTCTGCCGTCGGCAGGCAAACGTCGAGCTGGCGCAGACCGCCCTCGACTGCCTGGGGCGGGCGGGCCTCTCGATGTCCGACGTGGACGAGGTGCTCGTGGGCCGTGGCCCCGGATCGTTCACCGGGGTGCGCATAGGCATCGCCACCGCCAAGGGCATCTCCTGCGGCATCGGCTGCCCGCTCCGCGGGGGTTCGACGCTCGACTCGGTCGCCTGGGGCGTCTGGAAGGACGGCTACCGCGGCAGGCTCGCCGTCATCGGAGACGCCATGCGCGGCGAGGTGTATCCCGGCGTGTATCGCGTGGACGATGCGGGGGCGCATAGGGAGTTCGAGGCGGAGGTCGTGCTGAAGGCTGGCGCAGCGGTGGAGTCGCTGCGCGCGCGGGCGGACTCCGCATCCCTCCTCCTCGCCGGTGACGGCCTCAAGAAGTACCGTGACCGCTTCGAAGCGGCGGGGTTTGACCACTTTGCGGAGGAGCGCCTGTGGCACCCCGGCTCGGAGGGACTCGTGAGGTCCGCGGAGGCGCCCGACTGGCAGTCGCCCGTGGGGGACGGTGACCCCGCCCTGGTGCTGCCCGTGTACACGAGGCTCTCGGATGCCGAGGAGAACGAGCGCAAGAGGCTGGGCATGAGCGAGCCCGCCAGCGTGGAGGTCACGGGCGTCGCGGATGCGCTCGCCGACCGGCACCTGCAGCTGCGGCCGATGTCGGTGAACGACCTTCCCGCCGTCGCCGCCCTCGAGGCGGAGGCCTACGCGTCCGCCGGCCACACGCCCTGGACCGAGGGGATGTTCTACGACGAGCTGTCGCAGCCGCAGCGCAGCTGGTGGGTCGCCCACGACCAGGGAGAGGTGATCGCGTTCGCGGGGGGCATGCTCGCCGGCTCGGACTTCGAGGTGAGCGAGGTGGTCGTCTCCCCAAGCCGTCGCCGCCAGGGGATTGCCACAAGGCTCCTCTCCCGCATCGCATATGACGGCCAGACGCTGGGGGCCTCGACCGTGTCTCTCGAGGTCTCGGAGGGCAACGCGCCCGCCCGCGCCCTCTACGAGGGGCTTGGCTTCAGGCGGGTCGGGATGAGGCCGGACTACTACGGCAAGGGGGACGACGCGCTCGTGATGCGCGCCGACCTCCCCCTGCGCGCGTCCGAGGGGCTTGCCCTGGAGCACGTCGAGCCCCACGCCTCCATCCGCCCCTGGCCCATCGTCCCGCGTCCCCGGAGCCAGGCGGAGCGAGACGCGATCAAGGCGGCGGGCCCCCTCGTCCTCTCCATCGAGTCCTCCTGCGACGAAACTGCCATCGCGGTCATCGACGGCAGGGGCGAGATCTGCGCAAACGTGGTGGCGACCTCGGTGGACTTCCACGCGCGCTTTGGCGGCGTCGTCCCCGAGATCGCGAGCCGAAAGCACGTCGAGGCCATCGTGGGCGTGTACGAGGAGGTCATGGCCCAGGCGGGGGCCCACCTTGGGGTGGACACGCTTGCCCCCTCGGACCTCTCGTGCGTCGGCGTGACGGCGGGTCCCGGCCTCGTGGGCGCCCTCGTGGTGGGCGTCGCGTTTGCCAAGGGGCTGTGCGCCTCCACGGGGCTGCCCCTCACGCCGGTCAACCACCTGGAGGGGCACCTCATGGCAAACCTCTTCCAGACCCCCGACCTGCAGCCGCCGTTCGTCGCCAGCCTGGTCTCGGGCGGCAACACGATGCTCGTCCACGTGAGGGGCTGGGGAGACTATCAGGTTCTGGGGGCCACGATCGACGACGCGGTGGGGGAGGCGTTCGACAAGGTCGCGAAGGCCCTCGGGCTGGGCTATCCCGGCGGCCCGGTCATCTCCAAGCTCGCAGCAAGGGGGAACAAGAAGGCAATCCACTTCCCCCGCGCGATGATGCACAGCCATGACTACAGCTTCTCGCTCTCCGGCCTCAAGACCGCCGTGATCACGTACATCGAGGGCGAGAACCGGGCGGGACGGCCCATCAACCTGCCCGACCTCGCGGCCTCCTTCGAGGCGGCGGTGATTGACGTGCAGGTTGCGAAGGCGGTGACCGCGGTGGAGGAGACGGGCGTCTCCGACTTCTGCGTTGGCGGCGGCGTGGCGGCAAACCCCCAGCTCCGCGAGGCCTATCGCAAGAGGTTCGGGCGCATGGGCGTGAGGGTGACCGTGCCGCCCATGGTGGTCTGCGGCGACAACGGGGCGATGATCGCGGTCGTCGCGCTCAGGAACTATCGTGCCGGCGTCCTCGCGGACCTCTCGCTCGACGCCAACCCCAACGCTCACCTTGGCTGCTGGTCGAGCGAGGTCGCCCCGATGGTCTCCGGCGAGTGGCCGCAGGCAAAGAGGTCGTAGCGTCTCAATCGATTTACGACGGGCGCGTGCCGGGCCGGCCATTCCACTACGGAGTGGCCGGCCTTTTTTGCGTAATCGATACACGTATTCTCAATAAAATGAAATTCAATATGATAAACCTCGGAAACATGAAGACAAAACCGTATATTCTCGGTTGCTAGAGGATTTCGATGGCGAGGACAGCTGAACCTTTTCCGAACGAAGCCCTAGAGTGTCCTGACAACGCACGGAGCTTTCTCGCATCTGGTTGCAAGGGGGAGGGGAATGGGTCCCCTCCGGTTGCGTGCGCGAAGGGAGACGGAAGAGGACTTCGAGGGAAAGAGGGCTCGCATGGAAGGCACATCTCGACATCGCACGGAACCCCAGACGTCAATCCACGGAAGCGGCGGAGTCTCCCGCCGCGAATTCCTCAGGCTCTCGGGACTCACGGCCTTCAGCGTGGCGGGCGTGGGCTTCCTCGCGGCGTGCGGCCCCGCCTCGCAGGGTACGAGCTCGGGCTCCGATGGTTCCGACTCGAGCGGCTCCGGCAGCGAGGTGCTGGGCGACGGCAAGACCATGCGCGTTGGCATGGAGGCGGCATACGCCCCCTACAACTGGCAGGCAACGGAGTCATCCGACACCACCATCCCCATCCAGAACGTCGACGGCGCCTACGCGGACGGCTACGACGTCCAAATAGCCAAGAAGATCGCCGACAAGCTTGGCATGGACCCCGTGGCCGTGAAGATGAACTTCTCGGGCCTCATCGACGCCCTCAACAACGGCCAGATCGACATCATCTGCGCCGGCATGAGCGCCACCGAAGAGAGAAGGAAGTCCATCGACTTCTCCGACGCCTACTTCACGGGTGGCTTTGGCCTACTGGTCCAGAAGGGGTCGAAGTACGCAAGCGCAACTAGCCTGGAGGACTTCTCCGGCGCCTCGGTTCTGGGCCAGAAGGACACCAACCTCGACTACATCATCGACGACATCCCGGGCGTCAACCACCTCACGCCCGTCGACTCCGTCCCCGCGCAGTTCTCGCAGCTCACTCAAGGGACCTGCGATGCCATCACCTTCAACACCGAGAACACCAAGGGCATCCTCAAGGCGTACCCCGACCTCGTCGTCGTGCCGTTTGCCGAGGGGAAGGGGTTCACGGAGGTGGCCACCGTCAACGCGGGGCTCAAGAAGGGGCAGGACAAGATCCTCGCCAAGGTCAACGAGGTCATCGACGCCATCTCGGACGACGAGAAGCAGAAGCTCTGGAACGACTGCATGGATCGCCAGCCCTCGTAGGGACCACGGTTGGCCGTGGGGAGGGGCCCACGTTGCGGATGCCGGATCGCACGGTGGAGCCGCTCGCCGAATCCTCCTCGTCCCGCACAAAACTTGGTCGATGGCATATCTTGGCTCGTTAAATAGTTGAATTCTCACTTTGATGAAATTTTTGACGAATAAATTCGAAAACGAGAGAACGGAACTGTATATTTCCGATTTCCGGAGCATTTCGGTGACAAAAGAAGCTGAACCCTCGCCCGACAAAGTCCTAGACTGTGCTCTCAGCGTACGGGACTTTCTCGCATTTGGTTGCAAGGGGGAGGGGAATGGGTCCCCTCCGGTTGCGTGCGCGGAAGGGAAACCAGGGAGCGTTTTGCAGGAAAGAGGATTCGCATGGAAGACAACTCTCTACATCGCACGGGCGCAAAGGCGCCAAATGGCAACGGCAGCGGGATCTCCCGCCGCGAATTCCTCAGGCTCTCTGGCCTCACGGCCTTCAGCGTGGCGGGCGTGAGCTTCCTCACCGCGTGCGGCCCCGCGGCGCAGGGCACGACCTCAAGCTCCACGAGCTCGGACTCCGACTCGAGCAGCTCCGGCAGCGAGGTGCTGGGCGACGGCAAGACCATGCGCGTGGGCATGGAGGCGGCATATGCGCCGTACAACTGGCAGGTGTCCGAGGCCTCTGACACCACCATCCCCATCCAGAACGTCGACGGCGCCTACGCGGACGGCTACGACGTCCAGATCGCCAAGAAGATCGCGAATGCGCTCAACATGGAGCCCGTCGCCGTCAAGATGAGCTTCTCGGGCCTCATCGACGCCCTCAACAACGGCCAGATCGACATCATCTGCGCCGGCATGAGCGCCACCGACGAGCGCAAGCAGTCCATCGACTTCTCCGACCCCTACTTCGTGGGCGGGTTCGGCCTCCTCGTGAAGAAGGACTCCAAGTACGCCAACGCCACCAGCCTGGACGACTTCTCCGGCGCCTCGGTGCTCGGCCAGAAGGACACGCTGCTCGACACCGTGATCGACGAGATCCCCAACGTCAACCACCTCACCCCCGTGGACTCCGTCCCCTCCCAGCTGTCCCAGCTCAACCAGGGGACCTGCGACGCAATCACCTACAACACGGAGAACACCAAGGGATTCCTCAACGCCAACCCCGACCTCGTGGCAATCCAGTTCAAGGACGGCAAGGGCTTCAAGGAGACCGTCCCCTGCAACGCGGGCATCAAGAAGGGCCAGAAGGCGATTCTCGCCAAGATCAACAAGTGCGTCGACGCCATCTCCGACGACGAACGCCAGAAGATCTTCGACGACTGCGTGGACCGTCAGCCCTCGTAGGCGGCTTCCTCCAATCACGTATCCATGCGATGTGCCCCGCGCGAGCGGGGCCCATTGCTTACGGACGGGTCATTCTGACCAGGGCCGAGGGTCTGCATCCGTCCGCCCATCACCTCGGCAGGCAACGACGAGAGGGGTCTTATGGGGTCCACGACCAAGGGTGGCCTAAAGGGCTTCCTGGCGGCAGACCACCGCTATGTGTTCCTCGGGACGAGCGTTATCGCGCTCATGGGCATGTGGCTCTCCATGCAGCCAAGGAGCACCTGGAGCTTCCTCGCGGGGGTGTACACCCTCGAGGTGGTCATGTACTACGTTCTGCTCGCATGGGTGGTGGTCTCGCTGGTCGCCCTGGTGAACAAGCTCGTGAGGTGGCGTGACTACGCAGGCGCCTCGCCGTTCACCAAGCCGGTCGCAAAGAGGGCGGAGAGGATCGCCTCCTACGTGGTGTGGGCGATCTCGGCCGTGCTCTTCGCGGATCGTGCGATCATGGGCTTCTGCGCGCTCGTGTCGTCGAGCATCGCGTCGGACTCCAACCCCAGGGACTTCCTCTCGAGCATGGTCTACATGGCCTACGAGGGCAGGGGCGTGTTCGCCCGAGGCATCGCGAGCACCATCGAGCTGGCCATATTCGGCACCGCGATCGCCTTCTTCCTCGCCATCCTGCTCGTGTTCCTCAGGATCCAGCAGATCGACCGTCCCGACAACGACTTCGTGCGCTTCCTCAAGGTCGTTGGCTGCGGCTTTGCCAAGGTCTACTCCGCGGTGCTGCGCGGCACCCCCATGATGGTCCAGGCGATGATCTTCTACTTCGCCGGCTTCGCCGCCTTCAGGAGCACGGGCATGAGCACGGGAGAGGTCAGCGCCATCTGGAGCACCTTCGTCGCCGGCCTGGTGACCATCTCCCTCAACTCCACCGCCTACATGATGGAGGTCCTGCGCGGTGGCATCGAGTCGGTCGACCCCGGCCAGGCGGAGGCGGCTCGCTCGCTCGGCCTGTCCCAGTGGCAGGCGATGACCAAGGTCGTCTTCCCGCAGGGCATCAAGAACGCCATCCCGGCGCTCTCCAACGAGCTGGTCATCAACATCAAGGACTCCTCGGTCCTCTCGGTCATCGGCGTCTTCGACCTCATGTTCGCCACCACCACGGTCGCGGGCATCTACTACCGCCAGCTCGAGTGCTACGTCTTCGCGGCAATCTGCTACCTGATCCTCACGATGATCGCGTCCAAGATCCTCTCCGCGCTGTCCAAGCGCCTCGAGGTCCGCAACCCGGGCCCCGTGCTGGGGACGTCTGACGTGGCGGCGACGACCGGCGTGGCGGGCGACAAGGCGGACCCCCAGAGGGTCTCTGCCCTGCACGACCAGAAGCGCGACGGGACGAAGGGGTAGGTGGCACAGATGGCAGAGGATACCAAGGCGCAGCCCGTCATCAGGGTCGAGGGGCTACGCAAGTCGTTTGGCGCACACGAGGTCCTGAAGGGCATCGACTTCGAGGTCATGCCGGGCGAGGTCGTCACGATCATCGGGGCATCCGGCTCGGGCAAGTCCACGCTCCTGAGGTGCATCAACCTGCTCGAGACTCCCGACTCCGGGCATGTGTGGTTTCACGGGGAGGACCTGGCGGCAGAGCACGTGGACGTGAACAGGCTGCGCGAGAAGATCGGCATGGTGTTCCAGGGCTTCAACCTGTTCAACAACATGGATGTCCTGGACAACTGCACCCTTGCCCCCGTCACGCTCAAGAAGATGGGGAAGGCGGAGGCCGCCGAGGTCGCGCTCTCGCACCTGGAGGAGGTCGGTCTCGCCGACTTCGCCCATGCGGACGTCAACTCGCTCTCGGGCGGGCAGAAGCAGCGCGTCGCCATCGCCCGCGCCCTGTGCATGAAGCCCGACCTCATGCTGTTCGACGAGCCTACGAGTGCCCTCGACCCCGAGATCGTGGGCGAGGTCCTGGAGGTCATGCGCTCCCTGGCACACGACGGCATGACCATGGTGGTCGTGACGCACGAGATGGCATTTGCCAAGAACGTCTCGGACAAGGTCGTGTTCATGGACAACGGGGTGATCGCCGAGCAGGGCTCGCCCAAGCAGATGTTCTCCAACCCCAGGTTGCCGAGGACGAGGGAGTTCCTCTCCAGGTACCTGGACGACCCAGAGAACTAGCCAGCGGGCCCCGGCGGCGACGTCGGGGCCCTCCTCTACCCATGGCCGCGGCGCGTGCGTGCGTCGCGGCGGAGCATAGGAGATGGTCGCATGGCAGACGTGTGGAGCTACTTTGCGAACGAGGGCGACTACCCGGACCTGGGGGAGGGTGCCCTGGCGGAACGGCTTGCCGCGGCGCTCGCCATCCCCACGGTGGACGGGAGGACGGCGGACGAGACGGACTGGACCCAGTTCGAGCGGCTCGTCTTGCTGTTTCGGGAGAACTACCCGCGTGTGTTCGCGGCGGCAAGCGAGGAGCGGGTGGACCACTCCCTCGTCCTGACGATCCCGGGGAGCGACCCGTCCCTCGACCCCGTGGTCTTCATGGGGCACATGGACGTGGTTCCTGTGGTCGAGGGAACCGAGGGCGACTGGGACCACGGCCCCTTCTCGGGCGACATCGCGGACGGGTACGTGTGGGGCAGGGGTGCCCTGGACATGAAGGATCAGGTCGTGGGGGAGCTCGAGGCGGCCGAGTACGCGCTCTCGCACGGCTGGGAGCTGCGCCGGACCCTCATGCTCTGCCTTGGCCAGGACGAGGAGTCGTTGCAGACCGGGGCACGGGCCATCGGCAGGATGCTCAAGGAGCGCGGTACCAGGGTCGAGTTCCTGGTGGACGAGGGCGACTACCTGGTTGCCGACACCGCCCCGTATGGCGTCCCCGGCCACCATGGGCTCCGCGTCAACCTCGCGGAGAAGGGCTATGCGGACGTGCGGCTGACCGTTCGGGGGGAGGGCGGCCACTCCTCCAACCCCTTTGGGGGGACCACCCTCGCCATCCTCGCGGAGGCGATCTCGCGCGTCGCCAACGATTCCTGGCCGGTCGAGCTGACGGAGCTCGACCGCCAGATGCTCGCCGCCGTGGCGCCGTGGATCACCTCGGGCCCGCTCGCTCCGCTCGTGTCGCCCCGCCCGGGCGAGACGCACCGCGACGCCATCGACCGCAATGCCGACGGGATCGCCCAGGCGTTTCTCCGCGACGCCGACCTGTTCCCGTTTGTGACCACCACCGTCGCCCCCACCATGATCGAGGGCGGGTCGCAGCAGGCAAACGTGATGCCGCAGGACATGACCGCCACCATCAACTTCAGGATGCTGCCCGGCGTGGGGTGCGACCGGGTGCTCTCCCGCGTCCGCGAGCTCGTGGCAGACCTGCCCGTGGAGGTGGAGCTTTTGGAGGACGTGAGCAACGACCCGTCCAAGACCTCGCGCTCCGACGGCTGGGGCTTCAGGGTGCTGGAGAGGGTCGCGGCGCGCTACTTCCGCGAGCCGGGGGGAGGGGAGCCCCTGGCGCTGATCCCCGCCATGGTGTGCGGTGCGTCCGACGCCCGCATGTACGAGGGGGTGTGCGACTCGTGCCTGCGCTTCTCCGCGTTCGTGGCGGACGACGAGGAGGTCGCGCGCGGGGTCCACGGCACCAACGAGAGGATCACGACCCGCGCATACGCGCAGGGGGTCCGCTTCATGATCGGCGTCATCCGGGAGGCGCTCCTGTAGGGGCGTTCCCGGGACTATAGTGTGGCCGGACGGCAACTTAGTGGAAGGGTTGGGCACATGGCACGTTCCGTCGTCAGCTCAAGGCACGTCTATCTCGACCTCGCACACCCCGACGTGGCGGCGGACGTCGTCATCCAGGGGGACCACGTGGAGGCGGTCCTCCCGTACGGCCGGGCCGATCGCTCCCAGGCGGGCGAGGTCCGCGACTTTGGCGACGACTTCGTGTGCCCGGGATTCCACGACGCCCACCAGCACGTGCTCCACACCGCCCTGTTCCCCTCGTCGCTCGCGGACCGCTATCCCGGCACAAGCGAGGCGGACTGCGTGGAGAGGCTCCGCGCCTTCGCACTCGCGCATCCCGGCGACGGCTGGCTCATCTCCCAGGGCTGGCGCTCGGCTCTCTGGGACCCCGCCGTGCCCCCTACCCGCGACTCGCTGGACGCTGCGTTCCCCGAGCGGCCGGTCGCGATGTGCTCCGGCGACCTCCACACCCTCTGGCTCAACACCGCCGGCCTCCGCGCCCTGGGCATCGCGGAGGATGCGGAGCCGCCGGCGGGAGGCATCTTCGACCGCGACGCCAACGGGCGTCTCACCGGCGTGCTCCGCGAGGCGGCGGGCATGGTCTACACCGCACGGGTGTTCTCGCAGATACCTCGCGGGGAGCTCCTGTCCATCTACGGCGACTACTTCCAGCGCATGCTCGCCCAGGGCGTCACGAGCGTCTGCGACATGGCCCTCTCCGCCGCCCCCGGGGCGGACAATGTGAGGGAGGACGTGTACGAGGGTCTGTTGGCAGACGGCAGGCTTCCCATGCGCGTGAACATGTTTCCGCAGCTCGTGGGGAACTTCGATCGCATTCAGTCGCTCCAGGCGCGCCTTACGGGGCCGGTCCTGCGCGCCCCGGGCATGAAGCAGTTCTTCGATGGCGTCTCGAGCGCGCATACGGCCTGGCTCACGGAGCCCTACGCCAACCCGTACTTCCCCGGCGACTGCGGCAGGCCCACGGTCGACCCCGAGCGCATGCGCGAGCTGGTGCTGGGTGCGGCGAGCCGCGGAATAGCCGTCCGCATCCATACCATCGGCGACCGCGCCATCCACACGGCGATCGGCATCTTCAGGGAGGCGTACGAGCGCTACGGAGCCCCCCGCCAGGGCGCCAACTCGCTGGAGCACCTTGAGAACCTGCTTCCCGGCGACGTCCAGGCCCTCCGCGACGCCCACCTGGTGGCGTCGGTCCAGCCGCAGCACATCGTGATCGACGTGACGCAGCCCGACCGCGACCTGGGACCGGAGCGCGCAAGCCTGATGTGGCCCTTCGCGAGCTATCGCAAGGCGGGCGTGACCATGGCGTTTGGGACCGACTCGCCCTGCGTGGACCCGCTCTCCATGGAGGTGCTGGGCTGCGCCGTCACGCGCGAGGACCCGCGCACGGGGGAGCCGCGCGGGGGCTGGCTGCCCAGCGAGCGCATCCCCATGGACGTCGCGATCGACGCGTACACGCGGGGGAGCGCCGTGGTCGCCGGGCGCGCCGACGAGCTGGGCACGCTCGCGCCGGGCATGCTGGCCGACCTCGCGGTGTTCGACCACGACCTCATGTCCACCCCCGCCGAGCGGCTGGGGGACGTCCAGGCGGTCGCAACGTACGTCGGCGGCGCCCTGGCCTGGGAGCGATAGCCGGGCGGGGGTGCCCGCGCCCCTCTCGCTGGCATATGATTGCAGTCGTCGCCCAGCTAAGGAGGAGCCATGCAAGACGGATTCGTCAAGGTCGCAGCACGCACGCCCGAGGTCAGGGTCGCCGACGTGACCTTTAACGTGGACGCCTGCGCCAAGGCGGTGAGGCACGCCTGCGCCATCGACGGCGCCAAGGTCGTGGCCCTCCCCGAGCTTGCGGTGTGCGGCTACACCTGCGAGGACCTCCTGTGGCAGGACGAGCTGCTCGACGCCTCCGAGCGCGGCGTCGCCGAGCTCGCGCGCCGCTGTGCCCCCTACGACGCCCTCGTGCTGGTGGGCGCCCCGGTGCGCGTCGCCTCCAAGCTCTACAACTGCGCGGTCGCCCTCTGCGGCGGCAGGGTCCTGGGCATCGTGCCCAAGCAGCGCATCCCCAACTACAACGAGTTCTACGAGGCACGTCACTTCTCGCCCGGCCCCTCGCGCTGCGTGCGGATGTCGTTTGCGGGGGAGACGGACGTGCCGTTTGGGGCCGACCTCCTCCTCGCCTGCCGTCAGCTCCCCGAGCTCGTGGTCGCCGCCGAGGTGTGCGAGGACCTTTGGGTCGCCAACCCGCCCTCGACCCGTCATGCGATGGCAGGGGCGACGCTGGTGTGCAACCTCTCCGCGTCCAACGCCATCGTGGGCAAGGCGGACTACCGCCGCTCCCTCGTGGTGGGGCAGAGCGGGCGCCTTGCCTGCGGCTACGTGTACGTGAGTGCCGGGTGGGGCGAGTCCACGCAGGACCTCGTGTTCTCGGGTCACGACATGGTGGCCGAGAATGGCGCGCTGCTGGCGGAGGGGCGTCCCTTTGGGGCGGGGAGCGCCACGAGCGAGGTCGACGTGAGGATGCTCGCCGCGGAGCGCCGGCGCCTCTCGACCTTTGCGGTGGATGCCTCGCCGGAGGAGTCCGGCCACGTGGTCGTGCCCTTTGACCTGCAGGCGGAGCAGACCGACCTCACCAGGTTCGTCGACCCGCATCCCTTCGTTCCCTCGGACGTCGCCCGCAGGGAGGAGAGGTGCGAGGACGTGCTCTCGATCCAGACCTTCGGCCTCGCCAAGCGCCTGCGTCACACCGGCTCGCAGTGCGTGGTGATCGGCGTCTCGGGCGGGCTCGACTCCACGCTTGCCCTCCTGGTCTGCGCCCGCGCCTTCGACGTGCTGGGGATGGACCATACGGGCATCCTCGCGGTGACCATGCCGGGCTTTGGCACCACGGACCGCACGCATGGCAACGCAACCGTGCTGGCGGACGCCCTGGGGGCCACGCTGCGCGAGGTGCCCATCGCCGCCGCCGTGAGGCAGCACTTTGCGGACATCGGCCACGACGAGCGCGACCACTCCGTGACGTACGAGAACGCACAGGCGCGCGAGAGGACCCAGATCCTCATGGACCTCGCCAACCAGGCAGGCGGGCTCGTCGTGGGAACGGGCGACCTCTCCGAGCTCGCGCTGGGCTGGGCAACCTACAACGCCGACCACATGTCGATGTACGGGGTCAACGCGGGCGTGCCCAAGACGCTGGTGCGCCACCTCGTGCGCTATGTCGCGGACACCACCGACTCCTCCGAGCTCGCAGAGGTGCTGGGCGACGTCCTCGACACGCCCGTCTCGCCCGAGCTCCTCCCCGCGACGGGGGACGGCACCATCTCGCAGCGCACCGAGGACCTCGTTGGTCCCTACGAGCTGCACGACTTCTTCCTCTACCAGGTGCTGCGCCGCGGCTTCCCTCCCCGCAAGGTGTACCGTCTGGCCCGCCATGCCCTGGGCGAGAAGTACGACGACCAGACGATCCTGCGGTGGCTCAAGACGTTCTACCGCCGCTTCTTCTCCCAGCAGTTCAAGCGCAGCTGCCTGCCCGACGGCCCCAAGGTGGGCTCGGTCGCCGTGTCGCCGCGCGGCGACCTCCGCATGCCGTCTGACGCCTGTGCCACGCTCTGGCTCAGCGAGCTGGAGGACCTGTAGGGTTGTTTCACCCCCACGGGGATGCAACGCAGACGCTCATCTTCTCTACTAGGGGATGGGTGAGAAAATCTAACTTGAACGACTAAGATTTTTTCTCTCCCGTTGTTTAAGTCCTTCGTTCTGGGTAATATTCACAACGTTGGCTGAGCGAGCGGGGCGCAAGCCCCGTCCTGCGAAATCAGGCACCAGCGTGGTGCCCCAGAAGGAGGTACTTACCTATGACACTGAAGCCACTGGGCGATCGAGTCCTCGTCAAGCCCGCCCCCAAGGAGGAGAAGACCTCTACCGGCCTGTACATCTCCTCGGGTGCCCAGGAGAAGCCGCAGCGCGGCGAGGTTATCGCCGTCGGCGCCGGCAAGCTCAACGACAAGGGCGAGCGCGTTGCCCCCGACGTCAAGGTTGGCGACCAGGTGTACTACGGCAAGTTCGGCGGCAACGAGGTCAAGATCGACGGGGAGACCTACCTGCTCCTCCGTGCCGACGACATCTACGCGATCATTGCCGAGTAAGCAAGGTTATTGGATATAGGTACCTCGCGTACCCATTTGGAGGAAGCAGACAATGGCTAAGGACATTACTTTTGGCACCGACGCCCGCGCCAAGCTGGCCAAGGGCGTTAACACGCTTGCCGACGCCGTGACCACCACCCTCGGCCCCAAGGGCCGCTACGTGGCGCTCGAGCGCTCCTACGGCGCCCCCACCATCACCAACGACGGCGTCTCCGTGGCCAAGGAGATCGAGCTCAAGGACCCCGTCGTGAACATGGGTGCCCAGCTGGTGAAGGAGGTCGCCACCAAGACCAACGACACCGTGGGTGATGGCACCACCACCGCGACCCTGCTCGCCCAGGTCATCGTGAACGAGGGCCTGCGCAACGTCGCCGCCGGCGCCAACCCCATCGCCATCCGTCGCGGCGTCGACAAGGCAGTCAAGGCCGCCGTCGACCAGATGAAGTCCTCTGCGCAGGACGTCTCGACCAAGGACCAGATTGCCGCCGTGGGCACCATCTCGGCCGGCGATCCCGAGATCGGCCAGAAGATCTCTGACGCCATGGAGGTCGTGGGCAAGGACGGCGTCATCACCGTCGACGAGTCCAACACCTTTGGCATCGACATCGACACCGTCGAGGGCATGCAGTTTGACAAGGGCTACATCTCCCCGTACTTCGCCACCAACAACGACACCATGACGGCCGAGCTGCAGAACCCCTACATCCTGATGACCGACCAGAAGATCAGCAACATCCAGGACATCCTGCCCGTCCTCGAGGCCATCCAGAAGAGCGGCTCGCCGCTGCTGATCATCGCCGAGGACGTTGACGGCGAGGCCCTGGCAACCCTGATCCTCAACAAGCTCCGTGGCACGCTGCAGGTCGCGGCCGTCAAGGCCCCCGGCTACGGCGATCGCCGCAAGCGCATGCTCGAGGACATCGCAATCCTCACCGGCGGTCAGGTTGCCATGAAGGAGCTTGGCGTCGAGCTCAGCGACGTCACCGCCGAGATGCTCGGCCGCGCCAAGTCCGTCAAGATCACCAAGGACAACACCACGATCGTCGACGGCGCCGGCGCCAAGGATGCCATCGAGGAGCGCATCGCCCAGATCAAGAGCGAGATCGAGCACACCGACTCCGACTTCGACAAGGAGAAGCTCAACGAGCGTATGGCCAAGCTCTCCGGCGGCGTCGCGGTCATCAAGGTCGGCGCGGCCACCGAGGTCGAGCTCAAGGAGATCAAGCACCGCATCGAGGATGCCCTGCAGGCAACCCGCGCTGCCGTTGAGGAGGGCATCGTCGCCGGTGGCGGCGTGGCGTTCCTCGAGGCCGCCAAGGCGCTCGATGGCGTCGAGACCGTCGACAACGACGAGAAGATCGGCGTCGACATCGTCCGCAAGGCGCTGCAGGCCCCTGTGAAGACCATCGCCTCCAACGCTGGCTACGAGGGCTCCGTCGTGGTCGAGAAGATCAAGACCCTACCCGAGGGCGAGGGCCTCAACTCCGCCAACGGCGAGTGGGGCAACATGATCGAGATGGGCGTCCTCGACCCCGTCAAGGTCACCCGCACCACGCTCCAGAACGCCGCGTCCGTCGCGTCCCTGATCCTCATCACCGAGGCCACCGTCTCGGACGAGCCCAAGGACACCTCCATCGAGGACGCCATCTCCCGTGCGGCCGCTGCCGGCGGCCAGGGTGGCGGCATGTACTAAGCCGTCAGGCGATGCGAGAGACCATCGCGCACAGGCTGGACCCCGCGACCCATCTGGGCTGCGGGGTCCTTCTCGTATGGCGGGGCGTGAAGCCGCGGGGGTACGTGCGGCTCCGCTGGCGAGGCGTAGTAGAATGGGTGACTGCACGCGCGGCGCAAAAGAGGGGAGAGGGACCTTGGCAGAGCGACGCGACATGATCGATGACCTCATCGACATCCAGAACGACTTCCAGGCGATCCAGAACCCCCTCGGGGGCATCGCCAACACGCTTTCGACCGACCCATCCCAGGTGAAGGTGTACAACCCGGCGGACTACAAGGAGAAGCCCCGGCCCAACTCCGTGTACTGCCTGCGTGTCTCGGCCAAGAGCGATGCCGCGTGCTCCAAGTGCTTCGACGTGTGCCCCGTGGACGCCATCTCCATCCAGGGGTCCTCGGTCTCGATCATGGACTCGTGCCGCAAGTGCGGCCTCTGCACCATGGTCTGCCCCACCGAGACCATGCTGGCGCAGAAGATCATGTCGCAGCAGCTCTACGACAAGGTCGCGCGCATCGCCTCGGCATACGAGAAGTGCTACGTAACGTGCACGCGCGCCCTGGGGAGGCTTCCCAAGGACAACGAGGTGCTTCTCCCCTGCGTTGGCGCCGTCCCGTACGAGGCATGGTTCGCGCTCCTCACCGAGTTTGACAACCTGAGCGTGTACCTTCCGCTGGGCATCTGCGACCGCTGCCGCACGACCACCGGCGAGGAGGCGTACGTTGACCAGATCGGCCAAGCCGAGGAGCTGAGCGGCGGCGCCGTGGACCTGGAGGTCGACGAGTCGGCCATGACCCACGAGCAGACCCGCGCCTACAAGCGCAGCCAGTTCATGAGCAACGTGGCGCAGGCGGGACAACAGCTCGTGACGCGGTCAAACCCCACCCTGGCAGGTGCCCAGGCGGTCGCCAACCGCATCCGTGCGCACTCGAGGCAGCTCACCGAGATGCAGCGCTCGCTCGAGCACGAGGTTGGCGTCAAGACGCAGCTCAACCGCAGGCGCATCCTCACGCAGAAGCGCAAGGTGATGCTCGTGGCTATTCAGCAGCAGCCCAAGCTCGCCAAGGGCTTCCACCTGGACGTCCCGGTGTGCGACTCGTCCAAGTGCACCAACTGCGGCGACTGCGTGCGGGCGTGCGTCCAAAACGCCTGCGACCTGGACGCGTCGGGGCACTTCTCCGTTGCCTCCGCGTACTGCGTGAACTGCGCGGCGTGCGTGGTCGCCTGTCCCGAGGGGGCGCTCCACATGGAGGAGTGCGACAGCGCGGACCTGGTCGTTCGCGACGAGGAGAAGGAGCGTCGCGAGCGTGAGGCCAAGGCGCAGCGCGAGGCGCTGAAGAAGGCCAAGGAGCAGGGCAAGCGCGCACTGAACAAGGGGCTTGACGCCATAGAGCGCCTGGCCGACGAGTAGGACCGGCGGAGGCTCCGCCACAAGACACAGGAGTTGAGGACGTGGCACTTTCCATTGGCATCGTGGGACTTCCCAACGTGGGCAAGTCGACCCTCTTTACCGCTCTCACCCGCAAGGGCGGGCTGGCGGCGAACTATCCCTTCGCCACCATCGACCCCAACGTGGGCATCGTGGACGTGCCCGACGAGCGCCTGCAGAAGCTCGCCGACATCGTGCACCCCGCCCGCATCGTCCCCGCAACAGTTGAGTTCGTGGACATAGCAGGCCTGGTGCGCGGCGCCAACGAGGGAGAGGGCCTTGGCAACCAGTTCCTCTCCAACATCCGCAACACCGATGCCATCTGCGAGGTCGTGAGGTACTTCTCCGACCCCGACGTGGTGCACGTGGACGGCAGGGTGGACCCCGCGTCCGACGTCGACACCATCCAGACCGAGCTCGTGCTCGCCGACCTCGGCACCCTGGAGCGCGCCATCCCCAAGCTGGAGAAGGAGGCCAAGCGCGACAAGGAGAAGGCCCCCAACCTCGCCATCGCCAAGCGCCTGCAGGAGTGGCTCAACGAGGGCAACAGAGCTGCCGACCTTGACATGACCGACGACGAGCGTGCGGCGGCGCACGACCTCTTCCTTCTCACCATGAAGCCGATCCTCTATGTGGCCAACGTGGACGAGGACGCCCTTGGCAAGCCCGTGGCGCAGGTCGCGGGACAGGACCCCATCCCCATCTGCGCCGAGGTCGAGGCGGAGCTCGCCGACCTCGACCCCGAGGAGGCCCGCGAGTACCTGGACTCCCTCGGGCTGGAGCACAGCGGCCTCGAGACCCTGGCGCAGGCGGCCTACCGCCTGCTGGGGCTGCAGAGCTTCTTCACCGCTGGCGAGAAGGAGGTCAAGGCCTGGACGGTCCGCATCGGTGCCAAGGCACCCGAGGCGGCCGGCGTCATCCACTCCGACTTCGAGAGGGGCTTCATCAAGGCCGAGACCATCAGCTACGAGGACTACGTGTCTCTCGGCGGCGAGCAGGGCGCCCGCGAGGCGGGCAGGCTCCGCATGGAGGGCAAGGACTACGTGGTCCAGGACGGCGACGTGATGGTCTTCCGCTTCAACGTGTAGGATGCCATTCGCTCCGCGCGAAACCACATGCACGAACCAATAGGGGAGAGGGCCAACGCAACCAGCGCCGGCCCTCTCTCGTATCGCATGAAGGTGTGATGCTAGTTGCCGCTCGAATAGCTGCCGTAGCCGCTTCCCGAACCGGAGCCCGACCCCGAGGAGCCCGAACCAGACGAGGCCGGGCCAGACTCGCTCGAGCTCCAGCCGCTGCCCAGGACCACGATGATGTCGGCGCCCGTGGAGTAGCTCCCGTCGTTTGCCTGGACGCTGGTGATCCCCAGCTTGTCCGCTACCGCCTGCGCCTTTGTCTGGGCGTCGCTCCCGTTGTAGACGACCGTTGAGGTCTGCGTCACGTAACCGCCCGTCTTGGGGGTTGCGGTGAAGCCCATCGAGGCGAGGTTGTTAGAGGCGCTGGTGGCTGAGCCGTCGGCGGCGCCGGCGTTGAGCACGACCACGGTGCCCGTGTAGGTCTCGCTCGTGCTGCTCGACGACGAGCTGTCGCTGCCATCGCTGCTGCTGGAGTCGTAGCTCTTGCCCACGGAGCCCGCGACGCCGCTGGTGGTGTCTTGGCTGGAGTCGGTGTAGGGCGTCTCGCCGGCGTCCACGCGCTTCATGATCTGTTCCCACTCGCTGGTGTTGACGACCTCGTACCAGGTGTTGTTGACGTACTCGGAGGTGGTGGGGAGCTGGCCGGAGTACACGTCGCTGTCAACGTCCATGCCCGAGAACTGCGTGGCCAGGCTCACGATGGAGGCCACGTCCATGTCGGTGGTGACGTAGCTGGCCATGGTCGAGACCGTGGACGCCATGGTCACGGGGTCGCTGGCAAGGACCTTCTTGATGATGGCTCCGATGACCATGCGCTGGTTGGCAGCACGGTAGAAGTCACCGCCGCCGTAGTTGTCGTAGGCGTGGCGCGCGCGGCAGAGCAGGGCTGCCGTGGTGCCGTCCAGGGTCTGCTCGCCCGCGGGGAGGTCCAGGCCCGTGTAGTTGGGGTCGGACACGGCGACGGGAAGGTTCACGGTGACGCCGCCGACCTTGTCCACGATGGAGGCAAAGCCGTCCATGTCCACCTCGGCATAGTGCGAGATGTCAACGCCGGCGAGCTTGGAGACGATCTGGGTCACGTACGCCGCGCCGCCGATGGAGTAGGCTGCGTTGATCTTCTGCGTGCCGTTCTCGCCCATGTCAACCATGGTATCCCTGGGGATGGAGATCAGCGTGACCTTCTTGTTGGAGGGGTCGATGCGGGCCAGGATGATCGTGTCGCTGCGGTAGGCGCTGTCGCTCGTGCCGTACTCGCCCTCCTCGCGCTCGCTGTCCTTGTCGGTGCCCAGGAGGAGCATGTAGAACGGCTCGTTGTAGCTCGTCTCGGTGAGCGTGTCGCGAAGGCTGCTGTCGACGCCGCTCGAGAGCTTGCTGTTGATGCTGTGGATGTAGGCGGCCACGGCGATGGTCCCGCTCGCGGCGACCGCCAGGACCGTGATCAGGACGACCTTCAGCACGCGGCGGGCACCGTGCGACTTCCTCTTGCTCGCATAGTGCTCTGCGCCGTGGGCGCGCGAGAGCTCCTGGAAGTTAGGCTCGCTCGACTTGCCGGAGGCACTGCGGCCCTGCTCGTCTTCCTTGTTGCGTCTATGCATGGGTAAGCTCCCGCCGTTCCGTTCGATTTCGCCTTATTCGTAGTCGGAGCCCACTATGACCACCACGTCCGTGCTCGTGGGGAGGGCCCCGTCGTTTTTCTCGTATCCTACCTTCTCGCCCAGCGTCTTTGCCACGCCGGTGGCCTCTGCCTCGTTATCTCCGTTATAGGCGACGTAGGTGAGGTCCGACTTGTGCGTGGCGGTGTTGGCGCTGGCGGTGAAGCCGGCGTCGCCCAGGGTCTGCGCAACGGTGCCGGCCAGCCCATCCGTCGACGTTGCGTTGTACACCGCAACGGTTCCGGTGTAGGCCGCCTCGACGTTGGAGTCGCTGGGCAGGGTGAGGTTCTTCTCCGTGGAGGATGATGCGGAGCTGCCGTCGGTCGACGCCGAGACCCCGGACGACGGGTCGTCGCTCGAGCTCTCGTAGGGCGAGAGGCCCTTGTCGACGCGGTCCATCATCGCCTTCCAGGCATCCTGGTTCACGATCTCGTACCAGGTGTCGTTGATGTACTTGGACGTGGTGGGCTCCATGCCCGTCATCACGTCCTTGCTGGTGTCCATGCCGGCGAACTTGCCGGCAAGGCTCACGATGGAGTTGACGTCCATGTCGGTGGTGACGTAGCCCGCCATGGTCGAGACCGTGGACGCCATGGTCACGGGGTCGCTCGAGAGGACCTTCTTCAGCACGGCGGTGATCACGGCGCGCTGGTTGGCCGCGCGGTACAGGTCGCCGTCGCCGTAGCTGTCGTAGGCGTGGCGGGCGCGGCAGAGGAGGGCCGCGGTCTTGCCGTCCAGGGTCTGCTTGCCCGCCTTGAGGTCGAGTCCGGTGTAGTCGGGGTCGTAGACGTCGATGGGCAGGTCGATGGTCACGCCGCCCACCTTGTCCACGACGGCGGCGAGGCCGTCCATGTCCACCTCGGCGTAATGCGAGATGGGCACGCCTGCAAAGTCCGAGATCACCTGGGTGGCGTAGGAGGCGCCGCCGATGGCGTAGGCCGCGTTGATCTTCTGGGTGCCGTACGACCCCAGGTCGACCATGGTGTCTCGGTGGATCGACACCAGCGTGACCTTCTTGTTGGTGGGGTCGATGCGGGCGAGCATGATGGAGTCGCTGCGATACGAGCTGTCACTCGAGCCGTACTCCGAGCTTGCGGCGCGCGCCTCGTCCTTGTCGGTTCCCAGGAGGAGCATGTAGAACGGCTCGTCTCCCGAACTCTTTGAGAGCACCCCAAAGAGCCCGCTGTCCAGCCCGCTCTTGAGCTTGGAGTTGATGTCGTGGACGTATGCGAAGGCGCCTCCCGCGACCACGGCAACTGCCACGAGGATTCCCACGACGACGTTGCGTATCCGCGACCTGCGCCGGATGCGGTTCTTGATAACATAACGGGCCGCAGAGCCGTCTCGAGAGAGTTCCCGGGCGTCGACCCCCCTGGCCTCGGGATCTGTGCTCTTCCTCTTACGGAACAAGAGCGCTCCTTTGGTGGCGCGGCGTGACGTGCCTGTTCGTTAAGCCCAACCAGAATATGGTAGACGCGGAGCAGGGCGAACGCATGAAGTACATAAATGCAAGCGTGCCTTTACGGCAAGTCGGCTTCGTGCCGTAGAATGGCTGCGGACACTAGTGGAGGCCGCCTCCACCGGGGGTGATGGCCCCCGGCGGCCCGGCCATAGGAACGGGAGCATCCATGCAGGCAAACAGGCCCGCCCAGTTCGTTGCCGTGTTCGACTTCGGAGCCCAGTACGGGCAGCTGATCGCGCGTCGCGTGCGCGACCTGCACGTGTACTCCGAGATCGTCCCGTGCGACACCAGCGCGGAGGAGCTCAGGGCAATGGCGCCCTCCGCAATCATCCTCTCCGGCGGTCCCGCCTCGGTGTATGCCGACGACGCGCCCGACATGGACGCCGCGGTCTTCGAGCTTGGCATCCCCGTGCTCGGCTTCTGCTATGGTCAGCAGATCATGGCGGTCAAGCTGGGCGGCAAGGTCGGTCACACCGAGAAGGGCGAGTACGGCCCGGCCCACCTCGTCCGCAGGGGCGAGAGCCGCGTCCTCGAGGGGACGCCGCAGGAGCAGACCGTGTGGATGAGCCACCGCGACGCCGTGAGCGAGGTGCCCCAGGGCTTCTCCGTCACCTCCGTCACCGACACCTGCCCCGTCGCCTCCATGGAGGACGCCTCGCGCAACCTCTATGCCACCCAGTTCCACCCCGAGGTGCGCCACACCGAGTGCGGCAAGGCGATTCTCAGCAACTTCCTCTTCAACGTCTGCGGGCTCGAGCCCAGTTGGACCATGGAGGGCATCATCGACCAGAAGGTGGACCAGATCCGCCGCGAGGTCGGCTCCCGCAAGGTCATCCTGGCCCTCTCGGGCGGCGTCGACTCCTCGGTTGTGGCGGCGCTGGTCCATCGCGCTATCGGCGACCAGCTTACCTGCGTGTTCGTGAACCACGGCATGCTCCGCAAGGGCGAGCCCGAGATGGTCGAGGAAGTCTTCCGCGAGCAGTTCCACATGCCGCTCGTGCACGTGCACGCCGAGGAGCGCTATGCCAAGATGCTCGCCGGCGTCACCGACCCCGAGAGGAAGCGCCGCCTCATCGGCACCGAGTTCTGGAAGGTGTTCTTCGACGAGGCCCAGAAGATCGGTGACGTGGAGATGCTCGCCCAGGGCACCATCTACCCCGACATCATCGAGTCCGGCGCGCGCAAGACGGGCGGCAAGGCGGCGACCATCAAGAGCCACCATAACCTCATCCCGTTCCCGGAGGGCGTGCACTTCGATCTCATCGAGCCTCTGGACCACTTCTTCAAGGATGAGGTGCGCGAGCTGGGCATCGCGTTGGGGTTGCCGGCCAAGATGGTGTGGCGCCAGCCGTTCCCCGGCCCCGGTCTTGCCATCCGCATCATCGGCGAGGTGACGCCCGAGAAGCTCGCGATCCTCAAGAACGCCGACGCCATCGTGCGAGAGGAGCTGGACGCCTACAACCAGCGCCTCTTCGAGGAGACGGGCGACCGCAACTCCGAGCACGCGTGCTGGCAGTACTTTGCCGTGCTGCCCGACATCAAGTCCGTGGGCGTCATGGGAGACGAGCGCACCTACCAGCGTCCCGTCATCGTCCGTGCGGTGGAGTCCACCGATGCCATGACCGCCGACTGGGCGAAGCTGCCCTACGACGTGATCGGGCGCATCTCCAGTCGCATCGTGGACGAGGTCGAGGGTGTCAACCGCGTGGTGTACGACGTCACGCCCAAGCCTCCTGCGACGATCGAGTGGGAGTAAATTCCGCCTGATTTTCTCCAAAACTGGCTCTATTACGGCCTTATTTTCGCCATCTTGTGCGAAAATAAGGCCGTAACCTTTTTAGGGGAGGAGCTTGCATGGAACGATTCCTCATGGACGAGTTTGTTGCCTGGAAGGACGGGCCCCGCCGCAAGCCGCTCATCCTCAACGGCGCGCGCCAGGTTGGAAAGACGTGGCTGCTCAAGGAGTTCGGCAGGACGCAGTTCGAGAACGTCGCGTACGTGAACCTAGACGACAACCCAAGGATGCGCGAGCAGTTCGAGCTGGGCTACGACATCCCGCGCATCGTCTCGGCCATCCAGTTCGAGACAGGGGAGGTCGTGTCCGAGGGAGGCACCCTCATCGTCCTCGACGAGATCCAGGCGTGCCCGAAGGCGCTCACCTCCCTCAAGTACTTCTGCGAGGACGCGCCCGGGTACGCGGTGGCCGCAGCCGGCTCGCTTCTGGGCATCACCGTGCACGAGGGGAGCGGGTACCCCGTGGGGAAGGTGAACACGTTCGATCTCCATCCCCTGAGCTTTCGGGAGTTCCTCGCCGCGACGGGGAATCGGCCGCTCTGCGACCTCATCGACACGGGAGACACGAGTCTCATCAACGGCTTCTCAAGCAAGTTTGTTCCGCTCCTTCGCCAGTACTACTACGTCGGGGGGATGCCGGAGGCGGTGAGCGTCTTCCTTGAGCGAGGCCTCTTGGAGGATGCGCGCGAGGTGCAGCTTGAGATCCTGCGCGGCTACGAGCGCGACATCTCGAAGCACCTGAGCAGGGCCGAGACCGAGTACGCGCTCGCCGCGTGGCGCTCAATCCCGTCGCATCTCGGTCGCGAGAATAAGAAGTTCGTGTTCAGCCACATCGCGCAGGGCGCGCGGGCACGGAACTATCAGACGGGCATCACGTGGCTCACGCAGGCCGGCATCACGACCCTCGTCCGCAGGATCTCGAAGCCCGGCATCCCCTTGGCGCCCTACGCCTACGACGCTGCGTTCAAGCTTTTCCTGGTGGATGTCGGCCTGCTTGGGGCGATGGCGCAGTTGGACAAGGAGACGGTCGTCGGGGGTAGCGAGATCTTCGAGGAATTCAAGGGCTCCCTCACCGAGCAGTACGTCTGCCAGCAGCTCGTCTCCGACTGCGGGCTCACGCCGTACTACTGGTCGGCCGAGAACTCATCGGGCGAGATTGACTTCCTGGTACAGGGCGCGAACAGCGTCTACGCCATCGAGGTGAAGGCAGAGGAGAACCTGCGCGCCAAGAGTCTCAGGGCGTTCAAGGAGTCCCATCCGGAGATTAAGTCCGTTCGCTTCAGCCTGTCAGGCTATCGCGAGCAGGACTGGATGAGGAACGTCCCGCTGTACGCGATGTCGAACATGGGACTGTGGGGGTAGGTGCGGGGTCAAGCGAGTGAACTGGTGAAGAGTGAGGACGATAGACGGTGTCTTCATATTTCTAGCACGCTATGTGGGAAAACAGGGGACGCAAACAGAAAGAATAATTCGAGGAAGGGGCCATATTTCATTTCTACAAAAGCCTTGCCAACGCCAAATTGTAAATATAGGAGCATGCTTTTATCGACACCTTAATTATCCTAAACGCCTCTGGTTGTGCCTCGTGTTGATGGGGGTACTCCCCGAAACTGAACAATGAATTCTATAATTATACGTAAACCCATTTCCCATTCTTCTCAATAGGGGTGTGCGTGAACTTGCTGGATTCCATTGGAGCGGAACTACTTTCCCGGTCAATTGATTGGGGCAGGACGCAAATCAAAGGCCTGGCAAATAGAAAGAAGGTGGCCGAATTAATTGAACAGGCTACAACGTGGGCTTCCATGATTCCTTCGTGCGTTGATCTGGGCGCAAAGTTCAAAAACACCTATCTTCTAGAGGAGCTGCTAGCCCATCGAGCCCTTATTGATATTGGAAAAGACGAGGCCATACGCACGTTTCTCGGTGAAGGTTACGACGATTCCGCATACAAATTCGTTGCAGAATTCTGGGATTCTTTAGACATTGTCACGTCGACGGGAGAGGAATCGCTAGCAGCCAGAAAAGCAGTCGAGGGAACAGAAGCTGCAAACAGAAAGCTTGATGCTTTGCTCAAGGTTTCCGGAATCGCTCAGAAAGACGGGGAATCCCAAAGAGAGAGACTAACAAGTTACTGCAGCTCTCTCATCAAATGCTATAACACGGCGGCTATCCCCAGACACATCAAAATGAAAGGTTCGGTTGAGTCTCTACCACAGTCGGCACTTCCGAAAGATGGACAATCCGTACTCATCTATGCCAATCCCGGTATGGGTAAGAGCGAATTGATGAGGTTCGCCGCGGCCAGTCTTGCAAGGTCTTGGATAGATGGAAAGACCGATAGGGTTCCGGTGCTCCTCGAAGCGCGTGGATGGTCGCGTCAGTACTCAAGTTTGATTGAAGGCGTCACTAGAGCATTATTCGGCTGTGCGACCGAAGCGTCAATGTGTTTCATAAGGGACAATCCTTCGCTCTTTTGTCTCATCGTGGACGGTCTCGACGAAGCCCGGAGCGATAGAGACCTTCTCCTCTCGGAGCTAGCACATTATGCGCGCTTTGAGAAAAGCCGGCTCATCTGTTCCTCGCGCTTTGAAAAAGACGGTGAGCGAATAGGGATTAACAGCGCATCCTTGCAGGGCTTCACCGAAGAAGAGGCCATCTCGTATCTTAGCAATAGGGGTGTAAATTCGCCTCAGAGCGTATTGAGAAGGTTCAGTGAAGCCGGGCGCGAGCTGATGCATAACCCATTGCATCTTAGATGCCTGGCTGAATATCTCCGTACCGAAGGGGGCGATTCAGCGCCTCGAAATCTCGCGACAATTTACGGCGTATGTATAGCCTCCATGATCGAGTCGAAGACCGATTCCAACGGGAATCTGGATGCCGACTATCTTCAGCAATGCTTGGGATCCTACGCATTAGAATGTTTAGTCGCTCAAGACATCCCTCCGTGCAGAAGCTTCTTGCTCGAAAGATGTGAACCCAAAGAAGCTGAGAGGATAGAAGGGGCCGGCAAGGATTCCGGCCTTCTCGTCGTTGTTAACGGAGCAGTCGAGTTTTCACATGTAGTTCTCCAAGAATACCTGGCGGCTATCTTCCTTGCCGGCCGGCAAAATGATGAAATCGAATCATTCTGCGAACGCCATGCGAGAAACCCCCTGCTGGAAAACTTCTTCAAGATTCTGTGTGGTGTTGCTGCCAAAGCGGAGAAGCAGGCATTGGTTCTCGACTGCCTCGAGAACAGAAACTTGGCTCTATTCATGGAATGTTTGCGAGAGAGAATGAACCTCTCTGACAAAATGGAGGAGCGGCTATGTAAAGACGATATCGATGGAATTGCCAAGCAGGCCTTTGTAACCTACCTAAATATTACGAATCGTTATTTGGTTAAAACGAAGTCTCATATTCCGTTTTGGAAAACGCTCTCTTCTCCCGATGCGCCAATTCGTATGGAGGCGAGCTATAGCGTTTCGACCACAGTTATGCGAATCGTGCTAAAAGAGCGTCATCCTGGAGAGGATTCCGTCGCCGTCGAACTTTCTAATGATGGTCGGGGACCAGTAATGGTGGGCCCTGACGGTTCCGTTGCCCCGATATTATCAATGAGGATATCGAATCGGCCCGAAACCCATATCTATCGAATAGGTGCCGGTAGTGCGCATAGACGTGGTGTAAGAGCTGGCGGGGAGCGGGGCCTCGTGCCCCCGACCCGACAGCTTGTGGCCAAGGGCAGATGAGGGACATCGCCTACAATCCGTCGTTGCTTCAGGTAACGG
>Ga0214927_100126_pt1 | contig 45232 bp, 30 predicted proteins | sample Stichaenrichm16X_FD_168612 | JGI IMG/M metagenome (GOLD analysis project Ga0214927, IMG submission 168612) | Xylose enriched microbial communities from anaerobic bioreactor in Madison, Wisconsin, United States - 16X | ecosystem: Engineered > Bioreactor > Anaerobic > Unclassified | place: USA... | reverse complement strand
TGGCTGTCGTCAGCTCGTGTCGTGAGATGTTGGGTTAAGTCCCGCAACGAGCGCAACCCCCGTCGCATGTTGCCAGCGGTCCGGCCGGGCACCCATGCGAGACCGCCGGCGTCAAGCCGGAGGAAGGTGGGGACGACGTCAAGTCATCATGCCCCTTATGCCCTGGGCTGCACACGTGCTACAATGGCCGGCACAGCGGGCTGCCAGCGCGCGAGCGCGAGCGAATCCCCAAAGCCGGCCCCAGTTCGGACTGGAGGCTGCAACCCGCCTCCACGAAGTCGGAGTTGCTAGTAATCGCGGATCAGCACGCCGCGGTGAATGCGTTCCCGGGCCTTGTACACACCGCCCGTCACACCACCCGAGTCGTCTGCACCCGAAGTCGTCGGCCCAACCCGCGAGGGGGGGAGGCGCCGAAGGTGTGGAGGGTAAGGGGGGTGAAGTCGTAACAAGGTAGCCGTACCGGAAGGTGCGGCTGGATCACCTCCTTTCTAGGGAGACCTAGGGGGGTGCCTTGTGGGCGGCCCGTCCCGCTCCTGGTCTGCCACTCGTCGCGCCGCGAGGCGCGCAGCGTCCGGTCCCGAGGGCTCGCCCCCGGCGTACCTTGAGAGCCGCATAGCGTGACGAAGACGATAGATATTCTTCTTCATACTACGAGATCGCATCTGAGCGAGGCCCCGCACGCGGGGCCCCACGCTTGGGTATGCACCGGGCCGTCCTGCCGGAAGGCAAGATGGCAAGGGCACACGGCGGATGCCTTGGCACAGGGAGCCGACGAAGGACGTGACAAGCTGCGATAAGCCGCGGTTAGGGGCACATGCCCGCCTGACCCGCGGATCTCCGAATGGGCGAACCCGCCGGGGGGATGACCCCCGGCGCCCGCCGGCCGAACACATGGGCCGGCGGGGGGCAACCCGGGGAACTGAAACATCTAAGTACCCGGAGGAAGAGAAATCAACAGAGATTCCCCCAGTAGCGGCGAGCGAACGGGGAGGAGGCCAAACCGGCGCGCGCGCGAGCGCCGCCGGGGTTGTAGGGCCTGACATCGTCCAGTCATAAACCGGCGAGCGAGCGGAACGGCCTGGGAGGGCCGGCGAGACAGGGTTAGGGCCCCGTACGCGAAGCGCGCCGGCTGGCGTCAGGTACCTGAGTACCGCCGGACACGTGAAACCCGGTGGGAAGCAGGGGGGACCACCCCCCAAGCCTAAACACTACCCTGTGACCGATAGTGGACCAGTACCGTGAGGGAAAGGTGAAAAGCACCCCGGGAGGGGAGTGAAACAGCACCTGAAACCGTGTGCCCACAAGCAGTCGGAGCCGCGCCTTCGCGCGGTGACGGCGTGCCTTTTGTAGAATGAGCCAGCGAGTCACGGCGCGCGGCGAGGTTAAGCCTCGAAGCGAGCCGCAGCGACAGCGAGTCCCAAACGGGCGATGAGTCGCGCGCCGTGGACGCGAAGCCGGGTGAGCTATCCGGGGGCAGGCTGAAACGGGGGTAAGACCCCGCGGAGGGCCGAACCCACCTAGGTTGAAAACTGGGGGGATGACCCGCGGATAGGGGTGAAAGGCCTATCAAACCCGGAGATATCTCGTTCTCCCCGAAATAGCTTTAGGGCTAGCCCCGGGCGCTTACCCGCGGAGGTAGAGCACCGGATGGTCGCGGGGGCCTCACCGCCTACCAAGACCAACCGAACTCCGAATGCCGCGGGTCCCGAGCCCGGGAGTCAGAACATGTGGGCTAAGCTGTGTGTTCGAGAGGGAAACAGCCCAGACCGCCCGCTAAGGTCCCGAAGTCCGTGCCGAGTGGCAAAGGATGTGCGTCCGCCCAGACAACCAGGATGTTGGCTCAGAAGCAGCCACCCATTCAAAGAGTGCGTAACAGCTCACTGGTCGAGTGGACATGCGCCGACAATATACGGGGCTAAGCACGGCACCGAAGCGGCGGGCCAGGCCTTGGGCCTGGCGGTAGGGGAGCCTCCCGTCCGGGGGGAAGCCGCGGGACGACCCGCGGTGGACCGGCCGGGAGCGAGAATGCTGGCATGAGTAGCGAGAGAGGCGTGGAAAACGCCTCCGCCGTAAACCCAAGGTTTCCTGGGCGAGGCTAATCCTCCCAGGGTCAGTCGGGGGCTAAGGCGAGGCCGGAAGGCGTAGCCGACGCACAGCAGGTCGACATTCCTGCACCACCGGCGCGGCGACATCACCGACGGGGTGACGGAGAAGGGTAGCTCGGCGGGGTTCTGGACGTCCCCGTGAACGCACGTAGGCCGGGGGGTAGCGAAGATCGCCCCCCGCGAGGGCCGAGGTGCGCGACGAAGCCTCCTTGGCGAAGCGAGTGAGCCCACGCTCCCTAGAAAAGCCCCTGGGGAGCCGCGAGGTGCCCGTACCGCAAACCGACACAGGTGGGTGGGTAGAGCATACCAAGGCGATCGGGAGAACCATGGTTAAGGAACTCGGCAAAATCACCCCGTAACCTCGGGAGAAGGGGTGCCGCCCAGGGTGGACGCGCTTGCCGCGCGAGCCCGGGGCGGCCGCAGCGAAGAGGCCCAAACGACTGTTTACCAAAAACACAGGACTCTGCAAAGCCGTAAGGCGACGCATAGGGTCTGACGCCTGCCCGGTGCCGGAAGGTCACGAGGAGCCGTCAGCGCAAGCGAAGCGGCGAATCCAAGCCCCGGTAAACGGCGGCCGTAACTATAACGGTCCTAAGGTAGCGAAATTCCTTGTCGGGTAAGTTCCGACCTGCACGAAAGGCGTAACGATTTGGGCGCTGTCTCGACCATGGACCCGGCGAAATTGCACTAGTCGTGAAGATGCGACTTACCCGCGGAAGGACGGAAAGACCCCGTGAACCTTTACTGCAGCTAGACATTGGCTGCCGGTCCGTCGTGTAGAGGATAGGTGGGAGACAGAGAACCCCGGACGCCAGTCCGGGGGGAGTCGCCCTTGGAATACCACCCTCGACGCTCTGGCATCCTAACCCCGCGCCGTGACCCGGGCGGGGGACCGTGTCTGGTGGGTAGTTTGACTGGGGCGGTCGCCTCCCAAAGAGTAACGGAGGCGCGCGAAGGTCCGCTCGGGACGGTCGGCAACCGTCCTCTTGAGTGCAAGAGCATAAGCGGGCCTGACTGCGAGACGGACGTGTCGAGCAGGTGGGAAACCAGGCTCTAGTGATCCGGCGGCACAGAGTGGAATGGCCGTCGCTCAACGGATAAAAGGTACTCCGGGGATAACAGGCTGATCTTCCCCAAGAGTCCACATCGACGGGAAGGTTTGGCACCTCGATGTCGGCTCATCGCATCCTGGGGCTGGAGCAGGTCCCAAGGGTATGGCCGTTCGCCATTCAAAGCGGTACGCGAGCTGGGTTCAGAACGTCGCGAGACAGTTCGGTCCCTATCCTCCGTGGGCGTAGGAGAACTGAGGGAGGCTGCCCCTAGTACGAGAGGACCGGGGTGGACGGACCTCCGGTGCGCGGGTTGTCAACCAATGGCACTGCCCGGTAGCCGAGTCCGGTCGGGATAACCGCTGAAGGCATCTAAGCGGGAAGCCCGTCCCGAGATGAGTTCTCCCTTCGGTAAGGCCCCTCGTAGACCACGAGGTTGATAGACGGCAGGTGCAAGCGCCGCGAGGCGCTCAGCCGAGCCGCACTAATCGGCCGAGCTCTTGACTTCCCTTTTCATCAGGCCCCCCTCGGGGGGAGGCCCGGTCGCGGTCCCGCGGCGTGGGGGAGGACGTCGTCCGAGTCATGCTGTGCGGCCCCCAGGGCACGCCGGAGCGCCCTCGGAGTGAATGCCCCTCGCGGGCCGGCGGCCATGGCAGGGGGGGAACGCCCGGAACCATCCCGAACCCGGAAGCTAAGCCCCCGAGCGCCCATGGTACTGCGGAGTAGTCCGTGGGAGAGCGGGTCGCCGCCGTCCCGCGAGAGGCATTCGGAGGGGGTCCGCCCTTTGGGGCGGGCCCCCTCCGCTCGTATATAAGCACCATATTTGGTGCGATTGAGGAGTGTTAATGGCAGCAAAGCCAACCAGTTCCGTTCCTGTTTCAAATCCTTCTGACTTCTCGTCACTTCACCTTTCCCAGAACGTTCTCAAGGCCGTCGAAGACCTTGGATACCAGACTCCGTCCCCCGTGCAGGCACAGGCCATCCCCGCTGTTTTGGGCGGCTCTGACGTCATGGCAGCCGCACAGACGGGTACCGGCAAGACTGCCGCCTTCCTTCTCCCCTCCCTCGATCGCCTTGGTCATGCCAGGCGAGGCCAGGGACCCCTCATGCTCGTTGTCACCCCGACGCGTGAGCTTGCTCAGCAGATCGACGACGTTTCTTCCGTCATTTGCCGTCGTACGGGACACCATGCGGTCGTGCTTGTGGGCGGCGTGGGGTACGAGCCGCAGAAGAAGGCCCTCCAGAGGGGCTGTGACCTCCTTGTTGCCACCCCCGGAAGGCTCATCGACCTTCTCAACCAGGGATGTGCCGACCTTTCCCAGGTTCAGACGCTGGTCTTGGACGAGGCGGACCGCATGCTCGACATGGGGTTCATCCGCGACATCCGTCTCATAGTCAAGGAGACGCCCTCCAGCAGGCAGACGCTTCTCTTCTCTGCCACGCTCTCGGATGATGTTCTTAATAACACCAGGGAGCTTGTGCATGACCCTGTGAGGATCGAGATCGCGCCCAAGGGGACGGCGGCCGAGACAGTTGACCAGTTTGTTCTCCCCCTGGAGGCTTCGGAGAAGAACGCAGCCCTTCCCAAGCTCCTCAAGATGGAGGGGACCGAGCGGGTCATCGTGTTCTGTCGTGGCAAGCATCGTGCGGATGGTCTGTGCCGAAAGCTACGCAAGGCGGGCATCACCTGTGCGCCCATTCACGGCAACAGGACGCAGGGCCAGAGGCAGCATTCGCTTGAGCGCTTCAGGCAGGGAGAGGTGGACGTCCTCGTCGCTACAGATGTTCTTGCACGCGGCATCGACATCCCCGACGTCTCCTACGTCGTGAACTTTGACGTTCCTGGAGAGGCCGAGGACTACATCCACCGCATCGGCCGCACGGGTCGTGCCGGCGAGAGTGGGTGGGCCATCACGTTCGTGACCGAGGACGATTACCTGGACCTGCGTGATGCCGAACAGCTCATGGGCAAGGTCATCCCCACGTATCCCCGTGGTGGGGAACTGGGTCTGCAGGGTAATACCCCGTGGTTCAAGGAGGGGCGCAATCCCAAGGAGAAGCTTCCCAACAAGAAGGCTCGCAAAAAGATGGCACAGCAGCGTGCGGAGGCTCGTGAGTCCAGCGGGGAGGGTGCCCCTCGTCGCGTCGTGAGGAACTCGCGGCAGAGGAGCTCGCGTTCCCAGGGAGACGGTCCCAGACGCGCGCAGGGGGCCCGCCAGGAGGGACGTCCCGAGCGTGTCTCTCGCGGGGCACGTCCTTCCTCGAAGGCGAGGACCAGCGGAGGCGGGAACCGAGGCAAGGCCCGTCGTCATCCCGGCGACTACGGCGGCGTGAGGGCTTCTGCCGGGAGGTAGACACCTTCACACATGAGGTACCCAAGGGGCTTGCCGATGGCAGGCCCCTTTCTCATGCAAGGTGCTTAGAAATTATGGTGCCCGCATGAGTTGCGAGCGGGGTGTGCTTAAAGAACTCAGAGCCCGTGCGGATTCCAGCGGGTCTGACTCGTGCTAGCACCGGCGAGATTAAGCATTCGGTACCCAAACCAGTGCACGCCCCGATGAGGCTAAGCACGAGGCTCCTGCACTGCGTCCGAGCCCCGATGAAGCTAAGCACACGATTACAGCAATCGGGCGGGTGTGATGTGCGTTGGGCACAACTCCGACGATTTCAGCGCTCTTCCGATATGGAGTGCGGGGATTTCCACCGCCCTTCTCCCTTGAGAAACACGTGCATCAAGAGAGAGGGGAGTCTCAGATGGAGTAATGGAGTTCCAAAGATGTGAAACGAGTTGTCTCGATTGGAATGTGTGGGCAGGCAGAATGACAGGCTTGAGCAAACCCTATAAGGTTAGAATCCATTTCAGACCTACTCAATTGATGGAACAGCATTCCAAATTTCTTGCGGGGACACCCCTATCGGTGGAAGCGCGGAGTGCTGATACATGTTCGAATGGGCGCTCACATGAATCGCAACGCTAGCATCTCTGACAACCTTTGCGCGTCGTACGACGGCTTCTCTGATACGGAGAGGCGCATTGCGGACTTCATCCTTCAGAACATGCCAGACGTCGCACGGCTCTCGGTGAGGGAGATTGCCGACAAAAGCAATACCTCTGGGGCAACCGTGTCCAGGTTCGTCAGGAAGATCGGCTACGACAGCTTTGCTGATCTGCGTCTCGCTATTGCGGGTGAACAGGGAGACGCCGATTTCACAGCTGGAAAGCCAGTGAGTGAGGTTTCTCTCGACGACATTGATGCCTCGGTTCAGTTCGTACTTGAGAATAAGATTCAAGAGCTGCAGGGGACGGCAAAAGCGCTGGATAAGGATCGAGTAAAGAGGACCATTAACCTGATTCTGCAGTCTGACAACATCCTCTTTGCCGCTGTGGGCAACTCAATACCAGTCTGTTCGAATTTCGCTTTTCGCCTTGGGCAAATTGGGATAAGGGCAACCTGTCCTGCAAATACGGAAATGATGATTCTCGCATCGCTGTCGCTTCGAAGGAACGACCTCGTTATCATCGTTTCCTCTTCCGGTTACTCCCATAGGCTTGAAACTATCGTGGATAATGCGGAGGACAGCGGTACTCCCATCATCTTCATCACCTCAAATCCGATGTCGAAACTTGTCCAGAGAGCCGATGTGGTGCTTTCGGCAATCTCTCGAGATCAACTTTTGACGGGTCCCCAGTTTGCAACCCATGTTCCCGAGGACTTCATAATCGAGACGCTCTTCATGTTCTTGTTGACATATGGAAAGAACGTTGGAGAGCTCACTTGGATGGAGCGAAAGAGCTTGGGGAGAGATAAAGAGACGCGCCCAACGTTCTCTTAGCTACGCACAGTTCCTCTGGCAGCTCAGTTTCAGAGTCAAATTAGTACTGATTACTGCTGATAAAAGTGAGCGATGCCGTTTACCCGAAAAATTAGGCCGCTAAACTTCTGCTGACGCTATATGAAACAAAATTACTGAGAAATATGTAACATGAAACACGGTTCCACACAGTCAGGTGAGGAGCTCCTCGAAATTGGTCGTTGAAGCGTAACGGAAATTCGAAGGGAAGGGGAGAGGGATGAAGATCGTCGGAGTATGTGCCTGCTGCAGCGGTATCGCGCACACCTACATGGCCAAGGAAGCAATCGTGAAGGCTGCGGAGGCGGCGGGTGACGAGATCCACATGGAGACGCAGGGCACCATCGGCGTCGAGGACGAATTGACGTCCGAGCAGATTGAAGAGGCTGATTGTGTGCTTCTCTGCGTTGACGTTCACATTGAGGGAACCTCCAGGTTCAAGGACAAGAAGGTCATGAAGATCCCGACGGATCTGGCAATTAAGGCACCGAAGCAGATCATCGCCAAGATTCACGAGGAGCTTGAGAAGTCTGCGTAGCAGATTTTCGGGATAAGTCCGGCAAAGCTAAAGAAGAAGGAAGTGTGGAAATGGCAAACAAGATGAAGAAGGTCGGCATCAAGGCACCAGTCCTTACTGCCATTGGTTACCTTCTCCCCCTGGTCGTGGCATCTGGTCTGCTGATTGCCATCGGCAACCTGACCGGTGGCTCTAACGTCGATACGCTTGATGGAATAACTGTCCCTGATGCACTGACGACGATTGGCGTCTTCGGCATGGGACTTCTCCCTTCGTTCATCGCGGGATATATCGGATACGCAATTGCTGATAGGCCGGGCCTTGCTCCTGGCTTCCTCATGGGCCAGGTGGCATCCTTCCTGGGCGCTGGCTTCCTCGGCGGTCTGATTGGCGGCATCATTGCTGGTTACATCGCGCTGTTCCTCGAGACCTACATGAAGGTTCCGAAGTGGGCAGAGGCGCTCATGCCGATGATGATCATTCCGACGATCACCGCAATCGTTGCCGGTCTCATCATGGTGTTCCTTCTCGGTGGCCCGATTGCAGCACTCACCGCTGGCCTTACCGCCTTCATCAAAGGGCTCGATCAGAGCCAGAAGCTTGCTTACGGCTTCATTCTTGGCTTCATCCAGCACCTCGACTATGGTGGCGCAATCTCCAAGGTGCCTAACCTCATCTGCGACGGCATGATGGCCGATGGCATCTATGGACCTGAGGCAGTCAAGGTTCTGGGCTCCATGGTTCCTCCCTTCGGTGTGACCCTCGCCCTGGTTCTCTCCAAGGTCGTTCATAAGCCCATCTTCTACAAGGAAGAGGTCGAGAACATCAAGGTCGCATTCCCGATGGGCATCTGCATGATCACTGAGGGTGTCATCCCCATCGCAATGAACGACCTTGTCCGTACCATCATCTCCACCGCCCTGGGCGATGCCGTGTGTGGCGCAATCGCATTCTCCATGGGTGTTGAGTCCATGGTTCCCTCTGGCGGCATGTTCGTCGTCCCCGCAATGAAGAACCCTGGCTGGGCTCTTGTTGCCCTTGCCGCAGGCTCTCTCGTCACCGCGGTCATGCTTCTTATCCTCAAGAAGCCGATTGACCCGGAGATGGAGAAGAAGGTCGAGGAGGAAGAGAAGGTCGACCTCTCTGGCCTGAGCTTTAGCTAGTTCAAATGACGGCGCGGAACCTTGGGAACCTAGGTTCCGCGCCGTATAACGGAGGATTCATTCTTCTCCTGACAAACTCAAACCGATCAAAGGAAGTGTGGTACTCGCCATGTACGTTTCGATGAAGGGAATGCTCGCGAAGGCGAACAAAGAGGGTTACGCCGTCATGGCAATCAACGCCTTCAACCTCGAGTCTGCCGCAGGCGTGATTCACGCGGCGACCAAGATGAACTCCCCGATCATCATCGACCTGCTCCAGGACCACGTGAAGGCCTACTTTGACTGCGACGTCCTCACCAAGCCCATCATCAAGATGGCGGAGCAGACCCACGTTCCCGTCGCGATCAACCTCGACCACGGCAGCGACGTCGCGCACCTCAAGCGCTGCCTGCACGAGGGCTTCTCGAGCGTGATGATCGACGCGTCCGCCCATCCCTTCGACGGGAACGTGGCAATCACCCGCTCCGTCGTCGAGTTTGCCCAGGAGTTCGACGCGAGCGTCGAGGCCGAGGTTGGCAACATGGGCCTGGTGGGGGAAGGTGCCGGCTTCACCGAGTCGGACATGTACACCAACCCCGATGCCGCGATTGACTTCATCAACAAGACGGGTGTCGACGCCCTTGCCGTCTCGTTTGGGTCGACGCACGGCGACTACCCCGAGGGCTACGTTCCGACGTTCCACTTTGACATCGTCGAGAAGATCAAGGCCGCGACGGGCAAGCCCCTCGTTCTCCACGGCGGATCTGGCTCGGGCCCAGAGAACATCAAGCGCTCGGTGGAATGCGGCATCAACAAGATTAACGTCGGGACCGACTACATGATCGCCCAGCGCGAGTTTGTTGCCAAGGCCCTGGCGGAGAACCCCGACTACGACTACCCCGAGCTTCTCCACCAGTCCTATCTGGAGGGCTCCAAGGTGATCGAGCGCTACATGGAGCTGGCGGGCTCCGTGAATAAGGCGTTCTAGCGAACCACACCCCGCCCCAAATCGGTTTCTGTCTGTCACAGGATGAAAGGTGTAGCAATGCTGCTCAACATGAACCAGATGCTGGATGTCGCTAAGAAGAACCACTTTGCTGTCGGCGCATACAACGTCTCGGAGTCCAACCTGTTCCGTACCGTGGTCGAGGCGGCCGAGGAGAACGACTCGCCCGCAATTATCGCAGTACACCCCACCGAGCTCGCCTACTGCAAGGACGACTTCGTGAAGTACATGGTGGCGCGCATCTCAAACAGCCCCGTGCCCTTCGTCCTCCACATGGATCATGGCGACTCCATCGAGTCGATCATGCGCGCGGTGCACGACGGCTTCAGCTCGGTCATGATCGACGGCTCCCTCCTTCCGTTTGAGGAGAACATCGAGAAGACCGCGGAGGTTGTGCGCTACTGCCACATGGTGAACGTCTCCGTCGAGGGTGAGCTGGGCACCATCGGCAACACCGGCGTCACCATCGAGGGTGGCATGACCGAGGTCAAGTACACCGACCCGCAGGATGCGAAGACCTTCGTTGAGAAGACCGGCGTCGACACCCTCGCCGTTGCCATCGGCACCTGCCACGGCCTGTACCCCAAGGGCGTGACCCCCAAGCTCCGCATGGACGTCCTGGAGGACATCAAGAAGGTCGTCGACATCCCCCTCGTCCTCCACGGTGGCTCCGGCAACCCCGACTCTGAGGTCGCCGAGGCGGTCAGAATTGGCATCCAGAAGGTGAATATCTCCTCTGACTACAAGAGCGCGTTCTTCACCAAGGCCCGCGAGATCCTGGCACAGCCCAACTCCGGCTGGGATCCCAACAACCTGTTCCCCGAGTGCATCGAAGCCGGTAAGCAGGTTATCAAGCACAAGATGGAACTCTTCGACAGCAAGGGCAAGGCTGCGCTGTATCGTGAGAGTGGCGTGAAGCAGTGGAGGCAGGACCAGGAGTAGGACCTTCCCCATACGGCCCCGCCGGCGGTTGTTGGCGGGGCCGTTTTTTGTGGGAGGGTGTGGTCCCACGGAAGAGAGAGGCGGTTCTGATGGCAAGGATTGGCGCCGTTGAGGCGGGTGGCACCAAGATGGTGTTGGCCATTGGCGACGAGGCGGGTCACATCGCTGAGCGCGAGGAGATTCCCACGACCACGCCTGACGACTGCGTGGCTGAGATGGTCGAGTGGTTCAAGGCTCGCGACGTCGATGCGCTGGGCATAGGCGCGTTTGGTCCCACGGCGGTGAACCCCAGTGACCCGAGGTTTGGACAGATCCTCGAGACCCCCAAGACGGCTTGGAAGTACTACGACCTGCGTGGCGCCTTCGTCCGCGGGCTCAACGTTCCTGTGGGCTACGACACCGACGTTAACGTTGCCTGCCTGGGCGAGGTCGTGTTTGGCTCCGCCAAGGGCCTCTCCAACGTGGTGTACGTTACCATCGGCACCGGCATCGGTGCGGGCGTGATGGTGGAGGGCAACCTGCTCCACGGCATGCTCCACGCGGAGGCGGGCCACATCATCGTCCCGCGCGTTTCCGGTGACGATGCCACCTGCGTGTGCCCGTACCACGACTGCTGCTTCGAGGGCATGGCGGCCGGCCCCGCGATCGAGCATCGCTGGGGGAAGAAGGGCTACGAGCTCGCCGACCGCGACGAGGTCTGGGAGCTGGAGAGCACCTACCTTGCCGAGGGCGTCTCGACCTACGTGCTGTGCTACTCTCCGCAGAAGATCGTGCTGGGCGGCGGGGTCATGAAGCAGGAGCAGCTGTTCCCGCTCGTGCGCCAGAAGACGCTCAAGATGCTTAACGGGTACCTGGTCACCCCCGAGCTGCAGGACATCGACAACTACATCGTCCCCGCCGGCTGCGGTGGAGACCAGGGCATCCTGGGTTCGCTGGAGCTGGGTCGCCGCGCGCTCGCCGCTAAGTAGTGCTTCGCGGCGCAGTCGGGTGCCACACGAAAGAGAGAGGAAGAGGTATGGGTTTCCTGAGCAACAAGAACGTGATGCTGGAGCAGCACGAGGAAAGCCGTCTGGACGTGCTCCGCGCGGTGGCAAACAAGGCCGCCGAGCTGGGTGTGACGGAGGATCCCGATGCCGTGTACCAGGCGTTTCTCGACCGCGAGGACATGGGTGCCACGGGGATGACCGAGGGGTTTGCGATCCCCCACGCCAAGAGTCCGGCGATCACTGCGGCGACCGTCGTGGTGTTCAAGAACGACAAGGCGCTGGAATGGCCGTCGTTTGACGACCAGCCGGTCGACATCGCCATCGCCCTCCTGGTGCCCGACGGCGAGGCGGGGACCACGCACATCAAGCTGCTGTCAAAGACGGCGGTCCTGCTGATGGACGACGCCTTCAAGGAGATGGTCCGCAGCTCCAACGACGCGGACCAGATTGCCGCGGCGATCAACGAGAAGCTCGAGGAGGAGTAGGGCCGAGGCCGCTCGCTCTGGCTGGCGGGTCGGGGGCACTTGGCTTCCGGCCCGCTTTTGCATGGGTCGCGACGGCTATTCGGAGCGGCAGTTGCGGTCGAGAAGCCCGTATTCCTCGTACAGCGAGAGGACCGCCCGATACGTGAGCCGGTTTGCCACAAGCTGCCGGTAGGTCGCCGTGCGCGTGCGACCCTCCGAGCGCAGGCGCTCGAGCTCGGCGCCCTCCTCGCGTTCACATCGTAGGACGTCGGAAAGCATCGTCTCAAACGCCTCAAGGCGGTCCATCTGGTCTCCTCTTGCTTGTGGTGGATTGTGACGTTGGGGGGTGCCCCGCCCGTGGGTCTGTCCGAATCCAGGGGCCGTCACCAGGTGGCAAACTCGACGTTGTCGAGCGACCAGTGCACGTCGCGGATGTAGTCCTGGAGCGCCTTGCCGTCGCCCGCCTCGAACAGCCGGAGGATGTGGCGATGCTCCTCGTTGGCAGCCCGCATGTTCTGCAGCGCCTGCGGGTCGTCGCGCTGGTACGAGCGGGACGACAGCTGGCTCATGAGCTCGCCGAGCGCCTTGACCAGGCGCCTGTTGCCGCAGCGATCGATGTAGTGCTGGTGAAACTCGTGCTGCAGGTCGTAGTAACGCGCGGTGAGGCCGCCCGCGATGGCAAGCTCCATCGAATCGCATAGGAAGCCCATGTCCGCCAGGTCATCCCCAGTCATGTTAGGGAGGGCGAGAAGCGCCGCGCGCCCGTCGAGCGGCCCCAGCATCTCAAAGACCTCGCGGGCACTCTGCTCGTCAAAGCTTCGAACGCGAAAGCCGCGGCGAGGCATGCCCTCCAGGTACCCGTCCGCCTCCAGCTGGATCAGGGCCTCGCGCACGGGAGTGCGGCTTACCCCCAGGGAGTCGCACACAGCTAGCTCCGCGACCCTCTCGCCCTCCTTAAGCTCCCCGCGCTCTATCCGCGCCCTCAGCTCGTCGTACACGCGCTGCTTCAGCGACGTCGATGCCTGCCCAGTCATGAGACCTCCTTTGTCGACAAAATTGTATACATGTATGGAGCTAGGCACAAGTAGTACGCCATGCAGTCGAGCTGCCATTTATGTCCTGCAAGTAACCGCTCGTAAAACAGATGGTAGAGAGCCGCGAATTTGCTTGACTGGACAGAAATGTATTTTGTATACATAAGCCAGCAGGGCAAGCAGGCGAGAGGTGCGGTCCACGTTGCAGCAACCTGTTCCGCGGGTCGCACCTCACTCACAGAAGGGACTCACCATGGCAAGCAACTTCACCCACGCAATCGTCCGTCGCCCCTCCCACTCCGTGATCGACGGCATCGCGGACTTCACCGACAAGGGCAAGCCCATCTACGAGAAGGCGATGGAGCAGCACGACCAGTACGTCGAGGCGCTCAAGCAGGCGGGGCTCGAGGTCACCGTGCTCCCGGCGCTCGAGGACTACCCCGACTCCGTGTTCGTCGAGGACACCGCGGTCATCACCCCCAAGGGCGCAATCTCCGACCGCCCCGGAGCCCTGACCCGCCGCGAGGAGGCCGCGCTCATGCTGCCCACGCTGCACGAGTTCTTCGACGACGACCAGATCAAGGTCATCACCGACCCCGCTACCCTCGAGGGCGGCGACGTCATGATGGTTGACGACCATTATTACGTGGGTCACTCCCAGCGCACCAACGACGAGGGCTTCCGCCAGTTCAGCGGCTTCCTCGCCGAGTGGGGCTACACCGCCGAGCAGGTTCCCGTGGAGCACATCCTGCACCTCAAGACCGGTGGTACCTACGTGGAGGACGGCAACCTGCTGGTGAGCGGCGAGTTCAAGACCAAGCCCGCCTACCACCGCGGGCAGTTCAACCTGTTCGAGGTTCCGGACGAGGAGGCCTACGGTGCCGATTGCGTGCGCATCAACGACTACGTGGTCATGGCCAAGGGCTACCCGCGCGTCAAGGCACAGCTCCAGAAGTGGGGCTACAAGATCATCGAGGTCGAGATGACCGAGTTCGAGAAGATCGACGGCTCCATCACCTGCCTCTCGCTCCGCTGGTAGCCGAAAACCCCTGGGGGCGGGCGTCGTGCGCGGCGTCCGCCCCTCTCTCCCACGAACGGAGGCAACATGTCTGACGCAGTTGAAGGCAAGACAGGCGAGAGGCAAGGTGGCATCGGGTTCTTTGGCCTGGTCGGGCTGGTCGTAAGCTCGTGCATTGGCACCGGCGTATTCGCGCTCACCGGCCAGCTTGCCGGGGTCGCATCCCCTGGTGGCGTGCTGGTCTCGTGGCTGGTCGTGGGCGTGGGATTCCTCACGCTCGCCTTCTCGCTTAACAACCTCGTGACCAAGAAGCCCGAGCTCAACAGCATCTACGCCTACGCCCAGGAGGGGTTTGGTCCCTTCACCGGCTTCGTCTCGGGTTGGGGGTACTGGCTCTCCGCCTGGCTGGGCAACGTGGCGTTCGCGACGATCCTGGCATCTACCATCGGCTACTTCTTCCCGTACTTTCTCCCTGGCAACAACATCGGCTCCATCCTCATGGGCTCCCTCATCAACTGGGTGCTGGTGGCATTGGTCATCCGCGGGGTCGAGAGCGCCTCGTTCCTCAACGCGCTCATCATGGTCGTAAAGGTTGCTGCGCTGGCAGTGTTCATCGTGCTGTGCGGTGTGAGTTTTAATGCGGGAGTCTTCACGGCAGACTTCTGGGGCAACGTGTACAACAATGCCGTCGTGGCGGGTACTGCGGGCGACGGCGCAGTGTCCCTCGGTAGCCTCTCCACGCAGATCCAGAATTGCCTCATCACCATGATGTGGGTGTTCATCGGCATCGAGGGAGCGAGCGTCGTCACCTCCCGTGCCCGCAAGCGCTCCGAAGCCGGCACCGCGACCGTGGTGGGCCTTCTCGTCGTCGTCGCCATCTACCTGGGAGCCTCGCTCCTGCCGTACGGCGTGATGCCGTACACCGAGGTCGCCAAGCTCAACTACCCTGCCATGCTCTACGTGTTCGAGAAGGTCGCCCCTGGCTGGGGTGGTGCGTTCATCGCCATTGCGATGCTGATTTCGGGCTTTGGCTGCTGGCTCTCGTTCACGCTGCTTCCCGCCGAGGTCACGCAGCGCATGGCTGATGATCACCTTCTTGGCTCGTGGTGGGGCAAGCTCAATGCCAACCGCGCGCCGCGCAACTCCCTGATCGTAGTCGGCATCTGCACGCAGCTGTTCATGGCGTCGCTGCTCTTCACCGAGGACGCCTACAACTTCGCGCTGTCCATGTGCACCGTCTCCATTGCCATCACCTGGGCGCTTGCGGCGGCATACCAGGTCAAGCTCTCCGTGCAACGGCACGAGGCGGGACAGGCGCTCATCGGACTCATCGCCACGGTGTTCCTGGTGGTGGGGACCGTGCTCAGCGGCTGGCAGTACCTGCTCATGTGCTGCTTGGGCTACATCCCCGGACTGCTCTTCTTCGCTGCTGGTCGCAGGGAGAATGGTAAGAGCGTCTTTGGTCGGCAGGACATTGCGGTGGCCGTGGTGATCGTGGCTGCTGCCGTGGCGGCGGTGGTTCTTCTTGCTATGGGGGTCATGAGCTTCTAGCGGTAGGGGAGAGGAGCGATTCTCTTTCGGTGCGGCGGCTACCTTCGGGTGGTCGCCGCTGTTTATGAAGTATGGCTACCGAGGAAACTGGAGACGTTGCAATCCGGAGCCCTCGGGCGACGGTAGTGGCTGCGGAATCTCGAGTTGTGGCAGTCGTTCGGGTGCTGGATACCGTTCGCCAGCGATTGCTGCTGAGGAAATGTGAGTATTGGCAATCCATGGACGGATTCTGCTTAGGAATTGCGAACTTTGGCAGAGAGCCGGGCCTCCGACTGCCAATACTCCGCTTTCCTCAGCAGTCAAGCCGTCCAAATTGCCAATACTCGACATTCCTCAGCAGGCATAGCATTGGGGACGGATGACGGGACTGTCACGGCCCCAGCTCCTTCGGTGCTCTGACAAGAAGATAGGGCTTGTGGGTATTACGGCGGCTGCCTCGGGTGGCCGCCTTCTCGTTTGTGTGCAGTTTACGGCTTAGAGACGTACGTCCATCCCATGAATAGAAAATTCTAGTTAGAGGTAAAAGCGGGATAGGAAGCGACGACTGGTGAGGAGGGGAGAGCATGGAAGAGAAGTTCGACGAAAAGCAGGATAACGTGACCGAACCCACTGCCGCTGGGATGACGCGCCTGGATTCCCAGCTGGTGATCGGGCTGCACCGCATCGTGCAGGACCTTGACCGCCGAACGGCTTCGGTCGCCCGGGCGCATGGGCTCACGGTTTCGCAGTTCGCCGTGCTGGAGGCGCTCCTTAACAAGGGGCCGCTCCCGATGGGGGAGCTACGAGAGGCGGTCCTCAGCAGCGATGGCACCATCCCCGTGGTGGTGCGGCATCTCCAGGGACGCGGCTTGGTCGAGCGGCGAAGGGACGATTGCGATGGTCGACGGAGCATTGTGAGCCTGACGCCAGCAGGTCGCGAGCTTGCCGAGCGGGTATGTCCGGACAATGCGTCTGCCCTCGAACGGTCGCTTGCGGCATGGTCGCCGGAGGAGCGGAGCGAGGTCGTCCGTCTCGTCCGGGGGTATCGGAGGGGAAATAGGTAGTCGCTCCTCTCACCTAGCAAAACCTCTAAGTAGAGATAAGACCACACGACGGCGCCACACACGGCGCGGAACAGGAGACAGAAATGATTCGCAAGGTCACGAAGGCAATCAAGGGCGTTTCGGTGCAGGATGGCGCAGGCGTCAAGCTCACGCGCGTGCTGGGAAATTGGACCACCGACGCGTTCGATCCCTTCCTGATGCTCGACGCGTTTGACTCGACCAACCCCGACGAGTACATGGACGGGTTCCCCATGCACCCACACCGTGGAATCGAGACGGTCACGTTCATCTCGCGCGGCTCGATGGTCCACCAGGACCACCTGGGCACCAAGGCGACCGTCTCCGACGGAGAGGCGCAGTGGCTCACGGCTGGTTCGGGCGCGTTTCACTCCGAGATGCCCGGCCGTTCGCCCCGCTTCCTGGGCGTGCAGCTGTGGCTCAACCTCCCTGCGCGCAACAAGATGACGGCGGAGCCCTTCTACCACGGGATTACGCGTGACCAGATCAAGGAGTTCGACCTTGATGGCGGAAAGCTGCGGCTTCTGACGGGGAGCTACGGAAAGGCGCATGGCTTCCAGGGCAAGTACCTTCCGCTCGACTACTACGACATCCTGCTGGAGCCCCATGCAAAGGTCACGCTGGACGTTCCCGGTGACCGCTCGGTCATGGCGTTCACGCTGGTGGGGGATGCCACGGTGAGTGGCACTCCGGTGGGGGAGAAGACCGCGGTCCGACTTGGAGACGGGAATCAGGTGACGATCGAGGCAGGTGACTCGGCGATCGAGCTCCTGCTGATGAGTTCCGTCCGCCTGAACGAGCCGGTGGCGTGGCTTGGGCCCATCGTGATGAACACGGACGAGGAGCTTGCGGAGGCGTTCAACGACATCGACGCGGGAACCTTCGTTCGCCAGGAGGCGGGATACGACAACCGTCGCTGAGTGAGAGGTGCGTCGAAATCGTAGGAGCGAGAAATGCGTCGGAAGGCGAGCCGCAACCTTTGGAAGGGGGAGGGAACAGGCTTGGGAAAGTTCCTGCTGCGCGTCACGGAAGCGCGTCGGTGATGGCTGAAGGTGTCTTCGAGTCGCTCCTCGTGGCGTTACCTGCTGAGGAAATGCGACCTGTGGCAATCAGCGGGGTCCCAAGGGGTCTGCCTGCCGATGAATCATGAGTTGTGGCAGCGATTCGGTTGCTTCCGCAGCCCGAAAGCCGACGTTTCTCAGTCGGAGCGGCCTTGGGATTGCCACGGGTCGCATTTCCTCAGCACCCTCGGACACGGACCTCGCCTTGCCGCCCCAATCGACCCCTCACAAAATAGGAGCCCCGCCGGCCGTCTGGCCTGCGGGGCTCCTGCCGCTCGGGTTCGTGGCCTACGCCGTGACCCTCGCTACTGCTTCACGCCGTACCAGGCGATGCCCTCCTGGTTCCAACCGGCGTTGGCGAGCATCTCGTCCTCTGCCTTGTTGGTCGTGAAGTTGTGCGCGCCGGCCTTGGCGTTGGGGTTGTACTCGCGGTAGACCGGCTCGCCCTTGGCGTCGTCGGAGTACCAGCCAATGCCCTCGTACCTCCAGCCGGCCTTGACCAGCGAGTCCTTCTCGGCCGCGCTGGTGGTGTAGTGGTGGTCGCCCGCGTTGGGGTTGTACAGGCGGTACACGGGGGTGCTGGAGCTGGTGGGCGCCATCCAGCCGATGTCCTCGTACCTCCAGCCGGCCTTCACGAGCGAGCCCGCCTCGTAGGAGCTGGCGGTGTAGAAGTGCTCGCCGGAGTTGGGGTTGTACAGGCGGTACATGGAGCCGGCAGGCTCGGGCTCGACGGGCTTGGACACGCTGATCGTCGCCACGTCGGACTCGGTGGAGAGGCCGCCCTCGTTGGTCACGACGACCTTGTACTGGGCCTCGCCCTCGTCGGTGGTGGCGGGGGTGTAGGTGTCAGACGTCGAGACCTTCTTCCAGGTCTTGCCGCCGTCGGTGGACTTCATCCACTGGTACGAGAGGCTCGTGCCGGCGGGGTCGGTCGCCTGGACGGACAGTGCGGTCGCGGCGTCCTTCTGCACGTAGCTGGCGCTCGCGGGCTGGGTGGTGATGGTGGGCGCGACGACCTTGGAGGCGTACTGCAGCGGGTCCTTGAGGGTCTTGTTGGTCGCGTCGTAGTCGCTCGGGGTGAAGGTGGTGGAGCCGTCTGCGTTCTTCTGGCCGTTGTTGTAGAAGTCGCGCATCTCGGTCAGGAGCGTCTGCAGCTTGGCGTAGGTGGCCTTGCTCACGACGTCAAACGCCTTGTTGGCCAGGTCGGTGCGGCCGGAGGCGTCGGTCGCCTGCATCTTGGCGTCCACGACCTCCTGCTGGGCGATGATCTCCTTCTGCAGCGCGTCCAGGTAGGCGCGGGTGCCGGAGGCCATGGTGGAGCGGTTCTGGAACGCCAGCGTGTTGATGTCCATCAGCACGTAGTCGAGCGGCATGCCGTTGACGTCGCCTGCGAGGGCGGACGAGACAAGATCCCGCTCGTAGTCGTTGTTGGCGTTGTAGGTGGAGTCGAGCGTGTTCCAGGTGCTCGCGTCGTCCTCGGGGAAGATGGTGGTGTCGACCTGGGTCAGGAGCGCGGAGTAGCTGGGCAGCGCGACGCTGAACTCGGCGCGGCTCAGGGCCTCCCACTGCACGGTGGCGATGGAGGAGTCAAGCCCGGAGCGGATGTCGAACATGTGGGTCTCGACGGTGTGGTCGTTACCCACGGGCCAGATGCTGGCGTTCTCGTTGGAGTTGAGGCCAGAGACGTTCTCGCCGCGGGTTGCGTAGGAGCGAAGCGCGGTGAACAGGCTGATCTTGTCGCCGCTGGGGGTGAAGAACAGCTGCGGGTCGGTCAGCGTGGCGACGCCAGACCAGCCGTCGGAGCCCTTGCCCAGGGTGTAGTCGGTGCCCTCGGTCAGCGAGTCGCCAAAGTACAGGTGAGCCTGCACGTAGCGGGAGTACTGTGCAGCGCCGGGGTCGGCCAGGCCGTAGGAGGTGCCCACGTCCAGCTGCCCGTCGTCAAAGTACGTTGCGCTGCCGGCGGTCTTGGCGGTCTCCTCCAGGTTGGCGGAGTGCAGGCACACGCTGGTGTCGCTCAGATCGACGTCGTACTTGAGGTTGCCCATGTTGGGGTCGACCGAGACCTTGTCGGGGGCGGCCTTGGTCATGTTGACTGCGCACCACTGGGTGCCAGAGACCATGAAGAAGTCCCAGGTCTCGTTGGCGTCGGCGATGATGATGGAGTTGCAGTCGTAGGCGCCCTTCTCGTCGATGATCTTGCCAAGCAGCTCCACGCCCTCGCGAGCGGGGGAGGCGCAGCTCAGCACGATGTCGGCGGCGTTGTACTCGCCCAGGCCGGTGTTGGTGCCCTTGTCGGCGCCAGTGGGGTCAACGGCCTTGACCTTGTCGTTGTAGTCTCCGGTGTCGGTGGCGGAGACGCTCACGCCCTTCTCGTTGGTGCCGGCCTCGCCGTAGGCGTCCGTGTGGTTGTCCCAGCCGGTGGGGCTGTCGCGCACGAACGTGTAGCGGTACGTGGTGCCCTGGTAGGTCCAGACAAAGTCACCGTCATTCCAGTTCTCGTAAGAGCTGAAGGTGGGGTTGGTCTGGGGCTGCTTGATGCCAAACACCTTGGAGTGACGGTCGGAGTAGTCCTCCGAGCGGCCCACGTAGGTGTCGCCAGAAGCGGTGGTCTGCGGACCCATGTAGATCTGGGTGCAGGCGAGGGCCGCCGTGGGCATTGCCACCATGATGGATGCGGCGACGGTCACCGCCTTCCCAAAGTTGAGGAACGCCCTCTTGGCGCCCCCGAGTCTGAAGTGCCTCATAGCCCTTTCAGTCTCCTCTCTCCGTACGGATAATATGGACAAAACAACACATGCATATTTTGCGATTGGGATTTTTTGGGTTCAATGGGTTTAATTCTGGTTAACTTAATGTTAATGCAGGATACCTGCAGGTAACCGTATGGCTACCGTTGGCGGAAAAGTTGGTTATCTCGTCTGTAAAACGCTGCTACGTCCGCAAGAATAGCCTGTTAAGACGGATTGTCTGACAGCAGGTTCCTAGCTCCTGAATTGGTTAGGATTCCTGTAATACCGTATATAGATTAGTTTCAGGTTGAGAGCAACGTCTGGTCATATCTCATTTTGGATAGAGCTTCATGCCTTAGGAATATGCAATAAGATGAGATTAATATCGTATTTTTGGGAGAAGCGCGCCATCGTGCTCGTGGACCATCTCACTGGCAGTCCCGGGAACCCGACTTCGCTCCCGCCACGTCCATTGAGCTGAGGGACGACATCTCCGGGTCGTTTCGTGCAGTGGGCGCCGAGGAACCCCGAGCCGTATTGCCGGTGCGGGCGGATTTGCCGGGCTGGCTGCCGTTGGGTGTGCGGTGATGGCTGTGTCTGCGGTGGCGTGGGTGCGCCGGCGTAGGCGTGAGTAGCGTCGGCGTTTGGAGGACGGTCCGCTCGCCGGGTGACGATTCAGGGATGCCGGACGAGGCCGGTTAGGAACGATATGCATGTGAGACGTGCCCGCCTGCCAGGTGGTAGACGGGCACGGTTTCGTGCGGGTATGGGGCGGGTTGGCCATGAGTTGCGTTGGTTGGCCCAGGTACAATTACTTATGCATCAGCGGTGTCCGTGTGCGGGCGGCGCCTTCGGAGACGGAGGCAATGCCTATGGATACAATCCTCGAAGTCCTGCAAGCCCTCGCGCTCGTCGCGAGCATCACCCAATCCGCCCTCGGCATCGCCAGGGAGGTGAGGGAGATGGCAAGGGAGCATAAGCACGGCAACGGATAGCGCAAGGAGATGAAGAAAGCCCGGAGGCAACCGGGCTTTCCAAATCGAAACACCTAGCGCGCCCGCAGTACAGTTAAGAAAGGACGGGCACCGCTGGTGCACTTACATCATACCCAATGGGATGACTTCCAGTCCAAACGACATTGGTCGTCTCAACTCTTAAAACCGGCTTGCGGGTATCGCGATGGGTATCACGTTGGCCGCTGTGGAGGCGCGAGACATCCGTCGACATTCTGCGGCACTGGGAAGCGCCTTCAATACGTTTGGTGTTGCGCCACGCCACCTCAAGTGGTACCAACGTTGGAATAATTACTTCGAGAATATGGCGTTTATCTATCAAGTACATTGAAGAACAGAAAGTAAAACAGTAAAAATAAGTTGCTAGACTTATTTATTTAGCTCAGGTAGCATTGACGATGCGCCAGCGGTGTCCGTGTGCGGGCGGCGCCTTCGGAGACGGAGGTAATGCCTATGGACATGCGGTTTGTCCTTGAAGTCCTGAACGCCCTCGCGAACGTTGCGAGAATCGTCCAAGCCGTCCTCGGCATAGCCAGGGTGGTGAGGTCCATGGCAAGGGAGCATAAGCACGATAACGGATAGCGCAGGAAGATGAGAAAAGCCCGGGGCGCAACCGGGCTTTTCGAATCAGTACACCTGCGCCGCCCGCATAAGCCTTAACAGAGGACGGGCACCGCTGGTGTACTCACATCATACCCGACGGCCGGACTCCTAGTCCAGCCCCTCGAGGTGTGGAATGCGCTGCTTGTCTGGGCTTGTTGCCTGATGGCCGAGCTATTTTGCTGGGCCGATGAACCAAGGCCAAGTTGGGCTGCAAGACCCTTGGGCTAGATAGTCTCGCCTGGCCAATGGGCAAAGTGGATGGTGTGGGCGCCAAGGGAGAGGATTGCCTCCCAGCTCGCCTCCATCGCTCCATCCGCGTAGAGACAGACCTGGTCGGAGGGACAGAGGTCGCCGACGAAGGCGTCTCCCTGATCGAGCACCAGGCTTATCGAGTCGGGGCTGTGGCCCGGAGTCTGCACCACCATGCCGTCGATGCCGCAACGGTCGTGCAGGAGCCTTCGGATTTCAGGAGGCTCTGCGTGGAGCGCGGCGGTTTCGTCGATGGGTTGGAAGGCGTCGTTGTGGTCACGGGCATACATGTGATCGGGAGTGTGGACGTAGGGCAGCTGGCAGGTGGGGAGCAGGAGGGTCACGCCCAAGTCTGCGAGGTCTTGGGCGATTCCCATGTGGTCGGGATGAAAGTGCGTCACCAGCAGGTACCTCACGTCTTGGATGCCGAGGCCATTAGCCTTGAGGCCTCGGCCAAGCAAGTCAAGCGTACCCGCGAAACCGGTGTCCACCAGGAGGGCGCCCGTCGCGCCAACTACCAGATAGCAGGTGGTATGACCGCAGGGGAGGGTGATGATTCGTTCGTGCATGGCGAGCCCCCCTGCAGATGATGGAGTTGACTTGGCGGCGAGACCTCAGGCCAACGCGGCAATGCGGACGCATGCGAGACGCGCGTAGGAAGATGAGAAAAGCCCGGGGCGCAACCGGGCTTTTCGAATCGGTACACCTGCGCCGCCCGCATCAGCCTTAACAGAGGACGGGCACCGCTGGTGTACTCACACCATACCCGACGGTCCAGATCTTAGTCTAGCCGTCATTCCGCAGACGAGCGCACCCCAAACGGGCGTTCCGCCCCTATCGCAGCGCGTCGGCGACGCGGTCTCGCAGGTCGGGGAGCACGTCCTCCTCAAACCAGGGGTTCTTGCGCAGCCAGATCTGGTTGCGCGGCGACGGATGCACAAGGGGGAAGTACTCCGGCAGATACTCCTTGTAGCCATGGACGACGTCGGTGAGGCGATCCTTGCTGTTCAGGTGCAGGTACCTGCGCGTGGCGTAGTTGCCCACCAGCACCGTCAGGCGCACCTCGGGCATGCGGGCGAGAAGGACGGGATGCCACTTCTCGGCAAACCCCTTGCGCGGCGGCAGGTCTCCCGACTTCCCCGCGCCGGGGAAGTAGAAGTCCATGGGCATGATTGAGACGCGCTGCGGGTCGTAGAAGGTCTTGCGATTGATGCCCAGCCAGTCGCGCAGCCGGTCGCCGCTCTTGTCGTTCCAGGGAATGCGCGTGTCCTGGGCGATGCGCCCAGGTGCCTGCCCCACGATCACGATACGCGCGTGCGAGCCCGCCGTGAACAGCGGGTCGATGCCCCGCTCCGTGTAGTCGCGGTTCTGCTCGTCGTCGCGGATTGCCTGAAACACGTCCGCAAACTCCTGCCCCTGGTCGGGGGCCTCCTGCTCCTCCATCGCCGTTTCTCCTCTCACCTGGCTTGCCGCACGCTATCGTTGGCGGTTATGCCCCAAAGTGGTCCCTCGCAAAGCCCATGCGCTGGACAACCTCCAGGGTCCCGAGGTAGGCGCCCGAGCGGTCGCGCACGGCCATATATCGCACCAGCACGGGCTCGCCCTCCTTCTGCATCCACACGTCCACCGAGTCCTGGCTCCCGCTCCGGAGCGTTTGAATCACCGAGCGCACCATCGGCTGGACCTTGGGCGGGTGGCACGACCAGACCTCGCGGCCCAGCGCCGAGGGCGGGCGCTTGAAGAGTTTCTTCTCGCCGTCGTCGTTCCAGTAGCGGTTGATGTCGTCGCCGTCCACAAAGGTGACCTCGAGCGGCAGCGTGTTGAGCATCGCGTCCAGCTGCGCCACGGTCAGGCTTCCCGACGCCAGGCGGACCTCGCCGGGCGTCGCGGCACCGTCGGAGTCGCTGGCAGGCGAGACACCCATGCCACCATCGGCCGCCTCCGACCACTGTGCCAGGTACCTCTCACCCGTCTGCCAGGTTCCCGCGTCCTGGATCAGGCACAGGTCGTACCCCCTCATGTCGACGTACATTTGCAGCCACTCGTTGTCCGTGAGGTTCTGGGCGCACAGCGGGAGCAGGATGTTCGCCTCCTTGTAGGTCATCTCGTCGATGCGCGTGAGCAGCGCGTTCGCGCGCTCGAGCCAGCTTGCGTCGCGCTGGCTGGCGGCGAGCAGCCAGCCCAGCTCCGCGCGGATCTCGTCGTCCACGCCCCACATGACGTCGGAGGGGCCGGAGTAGCCGTGGCGCAGCTTGAGGATGGGGTAGATCAGGTCGCCCTTCTTGGCGTAGTGGATGCCCAGGGCACAGAGCGTGCGCAGCTCGTCCGTGGCGGCATCGGTCCCAAGTGCCTTGCGGGTGCGTGCCGACTGGCTTGCGATCGCCTCGTTCTCCGCCGCGAGCACGTGGACGGGATGGCCGGGGATGGCGGAGAGGACCTTGGTCTTAAAGTCGTCCGCGCCCGATCCGCTGGCGAGCGACCCCATCACGGCCTCCTCGGCGTTTGCGATGCGCTCCTCTCGCGTGGCCCCGTGGAACAGGGCGGAGTGGACGTCGCACAGGCGCTGCACGTCGTCGATCTTGGCGCCGCCCTCGATCAGCGACTGCTCCGCGCGTGCGATCTCGCCGGCGTCGACGTCCGCGAAGTTTGCCACAAAGTCCGCGCGCACGGCCTCCAGCTGCTCGCCTGCCGAGAGCCTGGCCACATAGCTCTCCAGCAGCTTGGCGCGACCGGCCTCGTCCAGGCCCTCGATCTTCTCGCCCGAGGCGGAGGCGTCGTGGGGGGTGGTGCCGGAGGGCTGGCTGGGGGAGAGGGGCGCGGGCTCGGGCTCGTCAGCCGCGCTGCCGTCGGGGGCGGCCCCCGCCGAGGTGGCAGCGTTCCTCTCGCCTGCGGTGGAGGGGGTGGCCGGCGTCTTGTCGTCACGCCCGCCCGCGTTCACCACCACGAAGCCGGCGTCCTCAAACGCCCTCACGGCGTCGTCCAGGCTGATGCCCTTGATGGCGCAGCCCCTGGGAACGGTCATGACCCGCCCGACGGTCTCGAGCGCGGCGGGCTTGGTGATGTCGGTGAAGCCGATGCTGGCCATCACCCGAGTGAAGCCGGGGTTTTGGACGGCGAGGTCGTGGACGCTCCTGCTGAGGTCGAGTTCTTGCGGCATGTGAGCCTCCCTGTTCTGTCGTGACGGGCTGCGTGCCCGCGGTGCTTGCGGTTGGGGTGCGTCCGGGCGGGACAAGGCCAGGTCGGGTGGCCTTGATTTACCAGCCCTGGCTCGACTGCGCCCCCTGTTTGGCAAGAATCCTAGCGAGATTAGCTGCGGTGAACTATTGTAATCACAACAAAACTGGCATCTCGTAAGAATTCACGCGGTTAGACCCGCCTAACCGCGTGAATCTTTACGGAACTTCGAACCCAATAAGATTTGACGCGTTTAGACCTGCCTAACCGCGTCAATCCTTACGAGGCTCCCCAATGCGCGTGCCCGAGCGCGCACCAGCGACTCGACACGGGGTGTCACCCCTCCTCGGGGACTCGCCTGGGTTGACTGCCCGACGAGACTTGCCACGGCTGGGGTACGGCCAAGTATGGCGGCCGGTGCCGTGACAACCCTTACATAACTCGGAATCAGGCGAGATTTGCCACAGCGGCAAGGAAAGCGGCGAGGGACGAAGCGGGGGAAGGATCGCTCCGTCCCATCACCAATCAAATCGTACGTTTCGCGTTGGGCCAGGGGGGTGGATCGTCTTGGAAATCGACCATCTCCCTACATTTTCAGGTTGCCATTCTGGTGGCTGGAGGACGACGGCATCGGTATCGTCCCAGCAGGGGAGCCCACCCATTCCTCGGGTAAACGAACGCAACGCGTCCGCGCACACAGGGGAGAAGAACCCCCTACGACATCGCGACGGGTTCCCATGGCGCCGAGCGCCCCTCTCACCCAGACCTACGCGGAGTACTTGGTTCCCCGTCCCCCTGCCCCCGCACGCCCGGGAGCGTGGCGATGTCCCTGCAGCAGGACTCGATGGTGCCGTGCGCGAACCCTGGTGCCAGAGCGCGCGACGTGGCCGCTTGGAGGCAGCCAACCGCTTGCCCAAAGTGATGCGGGGAGACAACCAAACATTCAATTACATAAATGTTGGGAAAATGGCGGAAACAATCATAAGCATGCATACAGATTACAGGAAAACATTCTCCATACGCTTACCGTTCATCGAATTAAAACTGGCTTTGAAATGGCAATACACGCGCCTTTGCTAGAGTCCAGCCTGTGTGTTTCCGTACTATTTCGTCAACGTTTTAGGAGGAGAGAATGCGCAAGAAGTTCGCCGCGCAGGCACGTCTCTTGCTCAGCGTCGTGCTGAGCCTGAGCCTTGGCCTCGCGGGAATGCCCGTCCAGGCAATCGCCGAGACGCAAGCCATCCTGGCGGAGCAGGGGGCCCAGCAGGGGCAGGCCGACAACGGCTCGACCGCACCGGAGTCCGAGGCGACGGGGGAGAGCAACGACGCATCCCAGCCCCAGGCCGATTCCGCCGGCAGCCAGCCCGCCGCCGACGCCAGCGAGTCCGAGGCGGAAGCCGAGGCGCCCGCCTCTGACGTCGCGGCAACCGATGACCCCATCACCGTCGCACAGCTCAAGGCAGCGCTTGGTCAGCAGCCCGCCGAGGGCGACGACCAGCAGCAGGCGACCCTCGCCGCGGCGATCGATGCCGTCATCGGCAGCGTTAACCTGGGCGAGGACCTCACCGGCTACAAGCCCGAGGACAACCGTGGCCTCGCCATCAACATGGGCATCGTGGGCTATGACACGGACCTCTCCGCCCCTTGCACGGGCAACGCGTTCCTCAAGATGAGGGAGACGGTCAACACGTTCAAGGCCGCCGCCCATGCCCAGATGAAGCAGCCCCTCTTCCTCAACGGCATGGCGCAGCCCATCTTCCCCTTCACGACTGGCGCGGTGGAGGAGGACAAGTACTCCAACGAGGACTCTGACATCATCCGCTACAGCGTGTGGGTCGAGACAAACTACGACACGGACGGCGACGGCAAGCAGGACATGGTGAAGGCGGTGGTCCAGCTTCCGCGCGCGGCCGCCCGCGGGGACTACAAGGCTGCGACCATCTTCGAGGCACGTCCCTACATCTCCGGCTGCACCCCGTTTGGCGACATTTCTGAGGTCCCCGGCGGCGAGGGCTACGACATGGCCAAGCTCCACAGCAAGGGGCAGGTCCATGTGCCGAGCAGCTCCACCACCACCATGGGGGCGGCCGCCAAGGCAAAGTCCTCCGAGTGGTACTACGTGAGCCCCTACGAGTCCGGCTACGACGACCAGGGCAACCTCACCGATCCGTTCATGGACTACGAGACGCTCGACTGGTACGACTACTACCTCTGCCGCGGCTATGCGGTCGTCGAGGCGGCTGGCCTGGGCACCCGTGGTTCCGACGGCTTCGAGACCTGCGGCTCGGACGTCGAGATCGACGCCTTCAAGTGCATCATCGAGTGGCTCCACGGTGACAGGCAGGGATTTGCCGACCGCGAGGGCACCTGCCAGCTTCCTGCCGACTGGTCAAACGGCAACGTGGGCATGACCGGCCGCTCCTACGGTGGCACCACCGACTTCGGCCTCGCGCAGACCGGCGTCGAGGGCCTCAAGACCATCGTCCCCGTCTCGGGCATCGCCAGCTGGTACGACTACTACAACTGCCAGGGCACCAGGACCTCCGACTTCCCCGGTGACCAGCTGAGCTCGCTCGCCGTCTACTGCGCCGGCCGCTACATAGACCGGGACGACTGGGGCACCATCGAGAAGGGCTACGGCAACTACCTGCACCAGCTCCAGGACGACACGCTGCGCGGCGGGTCGGACTACTCGGACGTGTGGGCAAACCGCGACTACACGGTGGGCAACAACAACTTCAAGTGCCCCGCCCTCGTCGTCCACGGCCTCAACGACCAGAACGTGACCACCAAGCACTTCGAGATGATGTATCGCAGCCTCAAGGCAGCGGGGGTCAACACCAAGCTCCTCCTGCACCAGGGCGCGCACATGACCCCCAACTCCAACAACAGCTACCTGGTCATGACCGGTGACCAGAGCTACGACGACGTCCTCAACCGCTGGTTCTCGCACTACCTGTACGACGTCGACAACGGTGCCCAGGACATGCCCGAGGTCCTGGCCCAGAGCAACCTCGACGCCAACGTGTGGAACGCTTACGACAGCTACTCCACAAACACGGCGCTCAAGTTGGGCTCCTCGGCGGACAGGGACACCATCTCGCTCAGTTCCGACTACGCCGGTGCGGGCATGACCCTGGACGCGTCCTCGCCTGACTCCTGGCGCCCCTTCCACGAGAAGATCGCCAACGCCTCCAGCTCCTCAAACGCCACCTTCGTCACCCCGGCGTTCGACCAGGACGTGACCATCAAGGGCACCGTGAGCGTTAAGTTCGACGTCGCGTTTGGTGAGGCCACGGGCGAGAAGGACGACGCCTCTCCCCGCAGTTCCGCCATCACGCCCGAATCCGACAACATGCCGGTGACCGCAATGCTCCTGGACGTGTCCGACCAGGACTTTGGCGCCTACGACTCCACCAGCAGCCGCTGGGGCAAGGTGCCCGTCCAGACGCTCAAGGCCAACGACTACTTCATGGCGTGCGGGCTGGACATCATCGACGTGAAGCAGTTCTCCGCCACCCCCACCAAGGCCAAGGTGATCGAGCGCGGCTGGGTCGACCTCGCCAACCCCCAGAGCGGGTTCGAGAGCCAGACCGCCAGCGGCTCCATCAAGCTCGAGAAGGGCAAGTACAACAGCTACACCCTGTACCTGCAGCCCAACGTCTACACCGTGGCGCAGGGTCACCGCCTTGCGCTCGTTCTCCTTCCCTACGATCAGGAGTATGTGAGCCACGACGGCACCTACACGTTTGACATCAACGCCGCCTCGGTCAGCGCGAGCATCCCGACCAACGGGTTCGATGGCAGCCTCACCGCGAGCTATCTGCCCACCTCGGGCAAGCCCGACAACGGGAACTCCGGAGACAACAACGGCGGCAACACCAACAACGGTGGCGCCACCAATGACCCCAACATCAACAACAACCCCAACCACAACGAGGGAGGAGCGGAGGACGAGACGAACGTCGCCGCCTCCGCAAAGAAGGGGCAGGCGGCCAAGGGCACTGGCCTTCTGCCCAAGACCTCCGATCCCACCAGCCTGACGGCTTGCGTCGCGCTGGCAGGACTGGGTGCCGGCTCGGTCGCGCTCGGCGTGCGCGCCCGCAGGCGTCGCCGCTAGGGGTAATCCCATAGCTCGTCGGAGCCCGGGTTGGGAAACCAGCCCGGGCTCCTTCTCTCTCGGCTACTCCCGCATTCACGGAGAATCTGACTCACGTCCGTAAGAGCAACCGCAAATCAATGCGGCCGTTTTGCGGACGAAAATCTCCGTGTGCGACCGACGCAACGGTCGTAGAGTACCGTTCCCAATCGGAGCGCTCGCTGTGTCTCCAGTGCGGTGACGCAGGTGCTCAGAAAACTTGAGTTGTGGCAATCCGTGGTGCCCCTTCGCACGCGGGGTGCTTAGAAAACCTGAGTTGTGGCAATCACCGCACGCCTCTGACGCGAAGGGTGCTGAGGAAAGTCGAGTATTGGCAATTGGGAGTCGTTAAGCGCTGAGGAATGTCGAGTATTGGCAGCCAGAGCGCCTTGGACCACCCCATCCATTGCCAATACTCGGCTTTCCTCAGCTGAAACTCCCCCACGATTGCCAATACTCGACTTTCCTCAGCAGGTACCTGACTACGACCCCATCGCAAGCCTCAAAGCCGCGCACCCAGCCCCTGCCGCAGACGTGACCAGCCTCGTCAGTCACGACAGTGTGCCGTATAGTCTTGTCTCGGCTAACGGTGGGGAAGAGGTGCGAGCAAGTCATGAAGCGGGTCACGTTCTACTACGTCCGGCACGGGCGGACCGAGTTCAACCGCGACGGAATCATCCAGGGCGGCCGCGTCGACGCGCCCCTGGTCCGCGAGTCCATCCCCGCGATCGAGGCCACCGCGCGCGCCCTCGCCCCCATCCCCCTTTCCCGCTGCTACAGCTCCCCGCTGGGCCGCGCGATGGAGACCGCCCGCATCGTGACCGCGGGGCGCGGCATGGAGATTGAGCCCCTCGACGACCTGCACGAGTTCGACTTTGGCGACCTCGACGGCAAGCCGTACGCCGGTAACAGGCTCAAGTTCGCGCGCTGCTTCGTTCGGCAGGATTTCTCCCCCTACGGAGGGGAGACGGGTGAGCAGGTGCGCGGTCGGGTCCGCAGCGCGTTCGGGAGAATGTTCGACCAGGCGGCGGACGGCGACAACGTGCTCGTGGTGTGCCATGGGGCGTTCTTTAGGTACGTGCTGCTCGAGTACTATCCCGTGAGCCATCCGCGCCGCAAGCTCATGAGCGAGACCATCAAGACCCCCAATGCGGGAATCGCCGTGATAGTAGGGGAGAGTAACAACTTCACGCTCACCGAGCTCCCCGTGACGGCGGAGCGGTTCGCCGAGCGGCACCCGTCGCGCTAGCGCGCGGCCGCGCGGGTCGTGCATCCCAGGGCATATCCGCTGGCACCCGCTCGCGAAGCCCGCTACTGGTGAGGTTGGCTCGTCCCATGAGGTCTGTCCAAACCAGTCATCGCCTGATTTTAGCCAGGAATGGTCATTTTAAGGCCGTACTTTAGCCAGTTCTGGCGATTTTCAGGCGGAACTTCGATTATTGGTACCATAAGCCTCAGAAGCCAACCAGGACTCAGCACGTCCAATTCCTGACGTTGCCGATGGAGTACAAAGGGACGTTGCGCATCCAACCCTCGTCGCGAAATCCCGAGAGCGAGAAGCGCCTGCACCGCATCCCCTCATGCGTCCTGTTGAAGGCGGCGAGACTCTTTGCCCTAAGGTTCTCCTCAGCCTTGACCTCGATGGGATAGACGTATCCTCCGTGCTGCACCATGAAGTCAATCTCGCCAGACGAGTTCTCCGCTGACCAGTAGCAGGGAGAGAAGCCCGTCGCCACGAGCTCCTGGCACACGTACTGCTCGGTGAGGGAGCCCTTGAACTCTGTGAACAGCGCGTTGCCGTTGACCACACTCGACTCATCAAGCTGCGACATGGCGGCAAGAAGGCCAACATCCACGGAGAAGAGCTTGAAGGCGCTCTCGTCCGCATAAGCCGAGAGTGGAATTCCGGGCTTGGCAACACGCGGCACCCTCGTTGTAATGCCAGCCTCGCACAGCCACGTGATGGCAGAGCGGTAGTCGCGTGCCCTCGCACCATCGCGTATGTGACCGAAAACGAACTTCTTGTTCTCCCTGCCCAGGTGAGCCGGGATCGAGTTCCAGGCCGCTAGGGTAAATTCAGTCTCGCGTAGGTCAAGGTGCTTTGAGGTGTCGCGCTCGTAGCCAAGAAGGATCTCGTTCTGCACGTCCCGGGCGTCGGCAAGTCTCCTCGTATCGGCGAAGACCTCCACCGCCTCAGGCATTCCGCCCACAAAGTAGTAGCTCTTCAGGAGTGAGGTCAACCTTGCCGAGAATGAATCGATCGCCTTCTCGTCGCCCTGGTCGATCACCTCGCGAAGCAAACCCTCTCCGATAGCATCGAGGTACTCACAAAACGTCAGGGGGTGTAGCTCGAGGGTGTTGACCTTTCCCACGGGGTACCCAGTGCCGGAGTGGAGCGTGATGCCAAGAAGCGACCCTGCGGCGGCAATAACATACTCGGGAGCGTCCTCGCAGAAGTACTTCAGAGACGTCAGAGCCTTGGGGCATTCTTGAATCTCATCAAATATGACGAGAGTCTCTCCAGGCGTGATGCGCTGTCGCGCTTCTGCCTGCAATGCCGTGAGGATGCGCGACGTGTCAAAGTCCCCGTCGAACTGGGCTGCCATCTGTGGGTTGTTGTCAAAGCTCACGTAGGCAACGTTAGCGAAGTGGAGTCGTCCGAACTCCTTTAGAAGCCAAGTCTTTCCCACCTGGCGGGCTCCATTGAGGACGAGCGGCTTCCTCCTGGGAGAGCTCTTCCAGGCTATGAGGTTATCCATCAAGTCGCGATCCACTGTTTCCCTCCAGATTCGCCCAGAACTGGTTACCACCTGATTTTAGCCAAGATTGGTCATTTTAAGGCCGTTAATTAGCCAAATCTGGCGATTTTCAGGTGGAACATTCCGTCCCGGCTTAGTCGCATCCCGAGCAATGGTCCTGTATTGGCGACAACCCTCGCACAGATGCATGCTTATGAGGCTGCTTCTGTGCCCGTATCTGTCGGAGGTCGCTTTCCCCAAGGCCAAACCCGTCGTTGGGACAGGGGAAGGATCCCCTGGGATCCCCATCCACAATCTCAAAATTTATTATTGAAATAAGTCCCTCACCTAGGGATAAGGTTGTTCGCGAAGATCACGCTATCGTCAAAATGTCATGAAAACGACCAGGGCGCCTTAGATGTGTACAAGGGTTTTCGCAGGAAAATCGCTATGGTCCTAGCACATGTTCAAACAAAACATCTAAAGGAATCGTTCGCCGTTAGCTACGACATATTGGAAACGATGTGTCTAAATTCGATAATTACCACATCGCACTAGCAATTAAAAGTCAATATGTGCCACACATTTTTACAAACGTGTAAAAAGATGGTGGGTTCCTTTTCAGAAATGACTGGGTTATTCTTCAGGAACAGTAACCAAACCTGCTTGGCTACAAGGGGTGCTGGTCTATTTGTCCAACCACTTGGGACTCGCAGGATTTGCCGCTTTGGAGACGGTACGCACGTTTAGGAGTGACGGGGGAGGGAGGAGACATGCCCCTAGGCATGAGCCCCGCCGTTCTCGGGCTGTTTGCCGCTGGCTTCGGCATCGGAGCCCTCCTCGTCCTCGTGCCACGTCCATCCGTCGGCAGGGTTGCGAAATATGACGCCAATGGGTCTGCTGCCTCGGACGGGGTGTCCCATGCCGCCGAGGAACCGAAGACCTCTGCCACGAACCTGGGGGAGGGCGTGGACATGGGCAAGCCTGATGCCACCGACAAGGTACCCATGTCCAAGCTCAAGGCAAAGGGCAAGCGCAAGGCCCGCAAGGGTGCCGAGGCCGGCTCCGCCGACGTCGCGTCCGGCGACGACCTCGACCTCCGCAAACTCGACCGCGTGCAGCTGCTCCAGCTCCTGCGTGACGCCATGGAGGAGAACGAGCGCCTGCACGCCCGGCTGGACGAGGCGACCGAGCGGGCGGAGCAGGCAGAGCGCCAGCTGCAGGACCGTCGCATCCAGGTCGAGGACTCCGAGTCGCTCGCCGAGGCGTCCCTCAGGCTCGCCGGCGTGTTCGTGGACGCGCAGCGCGCCATCGACCTGTACGGCTATAACGTCGCGATGAACGAGGTCTCGGGGGGTGTTCCTATAGTTTCGTCAACCCTTCGGAGCGGGTTTCCCGAGGGGATCGAGCCCGGAAGAGGGCATGCTGACGCCGGCCCCCTTAGGGAGCCGCGCCTTCGCTCTATGCCGTTCGACCCGTCCTAGGCCGAGTACGGGACCCTGTCCCGCATGATGGCGTAGATCACCTTGACCCTCTTCCTCGCCACGGCCTTGAGCGCCTCCCCGTGGCACATGCCCCGGTCCCTGCAGCGGCGGTAGTACTCGCCGAAGCGGTTGTCGCTCCTGACCAGCGAGTTGCACGAGAATATGAGCAGGTTCTTGAGCCTCTTGTTGCCCTGCCTGGACGCGCTGACCGACGATATGGAGGAGCCCGACTGCCGGTTCCGCGGCGCGACGCCGCAGTAGGACGCGAGGTGGTCGTGGTCGGGGAACCTGGAGATGTCGACGCCTATCACGAGCTCGGAGGCGGTCCTCGGGCCTATGCCGGGGACCGTGGTCAGGCACCTGTAGGTGTCGTCCCCGGCGAGGAGCTTCGAAATCTCCCCGTCGAGCCGCGACGCCTCCTCGACGGCCTCCCTTATCCTACGCGCGAGCATCGCCACCATCGGGTTCTCGGCGGCGACGCGCGCCCCCGAGGGCCTGGTCGAGCCCGCGATCGCGGCCCAGGCGGCGTCCATTCGCGCCCTGTCGGCGCCGCGCGTGACGGCCCCGAACGACGCCTTGCCCGCGTCGGCGATCCCCCACGGGCCGCCCAGCCTCTCGAGCGCGGAGAGCCAGCGGGCGTCGGAGAGATCGACGAGCGCCTCGAATGCCGGGCAGGACTCCAGCAGGATGCTCCTGAGCCGGTTCTTGTCCCGCGTGGCGCAGGTCACCATGTGGTCGCGCTGGGAGGCCAGCATGCGGGCCGCGTCGAGCGCCTCGTCGGGCTCGGCGACGGGCAGCAGCGAGTCCGGTATCCCGAGCGCCGTCTTGGCGATGACCATCGCGTCGCGCTCGTCGGTCTTGGCGTCGCCGGCGAACAGCCCCGCGGCCCTGTGGGCCGCGATTCCGGGCAGGTAGGCTACCGGCAGCCCGGCGAGCCTGGCCCTCCGGATGGCGAGCGAGCCGATGTTGCGCGCCTGGTCGACGACCACGAGCGCGCCCTCGGGCGCCCGGGAGAACAGGGCGTCGAGGTCGGCCTCGGCGTTCGCGACGGGCCCGTTCAGCGCGACCTCCCCGGCCCGCGTCACGAGGCACGCCCAGTGCGACGACTTCCCGACGTCGAGCCCCAGTACCGCGGTGCAGCCGAGCGCTTCCTTGACCATGATGCTATCCTTCCAATCGTCGGTCGATCGGAAAGCTGCTTCCTGCGACACCCACATTACCTGGCCGTGGCAAGACCTTGGTCGGAGGAGCCCGGCAGTTTCCTATCAGTCGTCTGAGGCAGCGGCGCCCGCGCCGGCAACACCCCCCGGGCCCTCGAGGGGCAGGGGCAGAAGGCCGTGCGCGGGCGCCCGATCGGCAGTCCATCAGGACATGACGCAATCGTAGGCCAGGCGTTCCCTTGGGTTCTCGGGGCTACCGCTCTGGCTTCAGCTTGACTGTAATGGGGTTCCTCTCAGCAGGGCCTAGGCACTTCAGCCAAGACGACCGAGACCGTCAACCAAACCACAACAACACAGGTGAGCCGGAGGGGCAGCCCGGAGGGGTTGCCCCGGGGCCGAGCGCGGAAGCGGCTTGGCCCACGGCTCAGTCCCACCAAGAAGCCATGCAAGCAAACGCACGTTCGGCTAGCCCGGACGCGTGCGTAAAGCCCCTCCAAATTCAGAGTTCAGGCAAAAGCCAAGACGATTGTTCGAATCAGGACGAGAGGGGAGACCTGCGTTGAGCGGGGAGAGGCACGACAATCCTCGGGGTGCGGGGTCAGCGGAGGAGCCGCGGCACGTGCGGCTTCCCACCGTCGACGAGGTTGACCGCGAGCTCCAGCGCTCCCAGGGCATCCGGCACAGCCACACGCTCAGGCGCAACGCCGTGTTTGCGGTTGCCGCCGTGTTTGCCGCATCGGTGCTGGTCTCCACCTTTGTGCTGCCCACCTTCAGGATCTACGGCTCGTCCATGACCCCCACGCTCAACGAGGGCGACATCGTGGTCGCCACCAAGGTGGGCTCCTACGGCCGCGGCGACCTCATTGCCTTCTCGTACAACAACAAGCTGCTCACCAAGCGCGTCATCGGGCTTCCCGGCGACTGGGTGGACATCGACTCCGACGGCAACGTGAGCATCAACGGGGAGGCGCTGGACGAGCCCTACCTCCAGCCCGGTGCCAAGAGCCTGGGGCAGTGCGACATCAGCCTTCCGTACCAGGTGCCAGAAGGAACCTACTTCGTCATGGGAGACAAGCGCTCGATCTCGGTCGACTCGCGCCTCTCCCAAGTGGGCTGCATACCGCAGGACCAGATCGTGGGGAGGCTCGCCGTGCGCGTGTGGCCCCTCACAAACGTGGGGTCGGTCGCCTGACCCAGCCGGCAGCCGCCGGCGACCAATTAAGAGCCGAATGCAAGCGAGTGCGTCATACGAAATGGAGGTTCCCCATGTGGTGTCCCAGAGGTCCCGACCCATAGCGCGGGTCTCGGAGGAAAAAGGGCGGCGGATGAGAGCCGCAGGGATTAGGAGAGAAAGGAAGCAGCAATGAAACACCTGGGCAAGATGCTCACGGGGATCGTCGCGGTACTTGCGTCGGTCGCGATGGCGTTTGCGCTCGCCCCCGCCGCGCTTGCGGCGACGTCGCACACCATCACCATCAACGAGCCCGATGGCCAGCAGGCAAGCCACACCTACGAGGCATATCAGGTCTTCAAGGGCACGTACGACAGCAACAGCAAGCAGCTCACCGGCATCACCTGGGGCTTTGGCGTCGACGGAGACGCCCTCCTCACGGATCTCAAGGCAGACTCCACCATCGGCAAGTACTTCAGCAAGGCGACCGATGCCCCCACGGCGGCTGCCGCCATGGCGGACATCACGAGCAGGTCGGCCGATGCGGAGGCCCTTGCCAAGGTCGTGGCAAAGCACCTCACGACCACCAAGTACAGCACGGTGGAGAATGGCCAGAAGACCGACAAGATCACCGTCGACGCCGATGGCTACTACTTCATCAAGGACGTGACGGAGAGTCTCTCCAACGGGGACACCTACTCCAAGTTCATGCTCGAGGTCGCCGGCGGGGACGTGACGATTACCGCCAAGGACTCCACCACGACCTCGAACAAGCACGTGAAGGAGACCAACGACTCCGTCGCGAACACCGCAGAGGAGAAGGCTGGCTGGAGGAGCGTCGCCGACTACGACATGGGCGACCAGGTTCCCTTCCAGCTCGTTGGCCAGGTTGCTGCTGACTACGGCGACTACGACACCTACTACTTCGAGTTCGACGATACCTACAACAAGGACCAGCTTGGCGAGGCCAAGGACGTCAAGGTCTTCGTGAAGGTGACCCAGCTCACCGAGGCGCAGCTTACCGCTGCTGGCTACAAGCTGACGCAGAACGAAGGCTCCTTCACGGTCGCCCTCAACGACCTGAAGAAGATCGTGGACGAGGACGGTACCCCCATCGTGCACCCGGGCGATGACATCTCCGTCGAGTACACCGCCGAGCTTCTCACGGGAGCCAACATCGGCTCTGCGGGTAACGTGAATACCAGCCACATTACGTTCTCCAACAACCCCAACAACAAGGACTCCAAGGGCAAGACTCCCGACCACACCACCAAGGTCTTCACCTACAAGCTCGTGGTGAACAAGGTCAACGAGGCCCAGAATCCCCTCTCGGGCGCCAACTTCACCCTGTACAAGCTCGACAAGAGCGATGGTGCGTACAAGGCGGTTCCAACCTCGATGGATGGCAAGGATCTCAAGACCGTGAGCGAGGACGGGACCACGTTCACCTTCAAGGGACTCGACGAGGGTGCCTACAAGCTCGTGGAGACCACGACCCCCAAGGGCTACAACAAGATGGCTGACGTCCTGTTCACGATTCAGAGCACAACCAACGACGACGCCCAGACGCTCATTGGACTGTCTGGGAGCGCGAAGGACGGGACTGCCCAGTTCGAAGCAAGTGTTGCCGACGGCTCCCTTAAAACCACCATCCAGAACAACTCCGGCTCCGTCCTGCCCTCCACGGGTGGCATGGGCACCACGGTGCTCTATGTGGGCGGCGCAGTCCTCGCGGTGGTCGCGTGCGTTGGCCTCGCGATTCGCCACAACAAGCGTCAGAACGCATAGCACCAGGTAGGAATCACGCATCAGGGGCGGTCCTCCCCGGGCCGCCCCGCAGGCACAGGGGAGGAGGCGCAGCATGGGAAGGTGGCTCAGGACGCACGTGCCCGAGATCCTTCTCGTCTGCGTCCTCCTCGCTGGCTTGGGGATGATGCTCTACCCGTCCGTGAGCGACTGGTGGAACTCCATGCACCAGACGCAGGCCATCGCCACGTACGAGAAGGCCGTGAGCGACAACTCGGCGGAGCGCAACAAGCAGCTGTGGGACGACGCGGTCGCGTACAACGCGTCTCTCCCCCACGACGAGGGCCGCTTCAACCTTTCGGACGAGGAGCGCGCCAAGTACGAGCAGACCCTGGACGTGACCGGCACCGGGATCATGGGCTACGTGGAGATACCCAAGATCAGCGTCTCGCTCCCCATCTATCACGGGACGGACGCGACGGTGCTGCAGATCGCCATCGGTCACATCCCCGGGTCGTCCCTGCCGGTGGGCGGCAAGGGCACCCACTGCGTGATAAGCGGCCACCGCGGGCTTCCGTCCGCGCGCCTTTTCACAGACATTGACCAGCTGCGCGAGGGAGACCTCTTCATGCTCAATGTCCTTGGAAAGACGCTGACGTATCAGGTGGACCAGATACGGGTCGTGCTGCCCGACGAGCTGGACGACCTTGCCATAGACGACGGCCAGGACTACTGCACGCTGGTCACGTGCACGCCGTATGGGGTCAACACCCATCGGCTGCTCGTGCGCGGGCACCGCGTCCCCAACCAGGGGGCGGCGGTCGCGGACGGCGATATGGTGCAGGTGAGCCCGGCGATCGTCGCCGCGGTCATCACCGTGGTGGTGCTGGCGGTGGCGCTGCTGGTGCGGGCGGTCGCCCGTGCCGGGAGGCGCGGAGATGGCAGGTCGCTCGGAAGGTCGGGCCTGGAAGAGGGAGCGGAGAAGTGACACGCACACAGGGTAGACGGCATGGGGCGCTGGGGCTGGCCCTTCTCGCCATCGTCGCGATAGTCGCCACGCTTGCGGTGGCGCCCGCGACCCAGGCATGGGCGGTGCAGCGGATCGCCGACGGCACCACCTGCTCGCTCACGGTGGAGAAGTGCCCCGCGGACGGGCAGACCTTCCGCCTGTACCGCCTGGCGACCATGGCGGGGGACGGCAGCCTGACCCTTGACTCGCAGCTGGCGGACGCCGTGAGCCAGACGGGGATCGACCCCACCACGTTTGACGAGAAGACCGACGCCACCACGCTCGCCAAGGCGGCGCAGAGCCTGCAGGGCTACGTGGTCGCAAGCCCCAAGGCGTTTGGCGAGAGGGTCGCCACCGCGTCCGGCGGCACGGCCCGCTACCAGGCCCTGGAGCCGGGCATGTACCTGCTGTGCGCCGACGTGGTAACGGTGGGCGGCTCAACCTACACCGCGCTGCCCAACCTGGTGATCGTGCCGCGCATCGACGGCTGGACCTACGCCACAGACTGCACGGTGGACGCAAAGTTCGAGGTCACGCCGGTGGAGACCCCCCACAACAGCGTCACCAAGCTGTGGAGGGGCGACACGGCGCAGGGCCGCCCCGCGTCGGTGAAGGTTCGCATCTACAACGGGACCACGCTCTACCGCGAGGTCACGCTGAGCGCGGACAACAACTGGACGTTCTCGTGGGACGGCAGCGGAAGTTGGTCCGTGCGCGAGGTGGGCGTGCCCAGTGGCTACACCTCCACCGTCGCGGTCGCCAAGGCCAAGGCGGGCTCGGATAAGGCGGCCGGGAGCGCCTTCCAGGTCACCAACTCCAAGGGCGGGCAGAACCCCAAGGGCAGCCCCAAGAGCGGCACGTCCCGCCTGCCCAAGACGGGCGACCAGACCTCGCTCGTGCTGCCGGCGGTCCTCCTTTGCGCGGGCGCGGCGCTCGTGCTGGTGGGCCTGCGCGGCCGTCGCAGGGAGGGGGAGCGCTAGTGTCCGGCAAGCTGGCACAGGTGGGAGGCGAGAGGAGCCGCATCCCTCGCTGGAGGCTCGCCCTGCTGGCAGGCCTGACGCTTCTCGCCTGCGGGCTCCTGGTCTGCGCGCGCGGCGTGGCGCAGGTGGCGACGGAGCGGAGCGAGGGCACCGCCACGTGCGAGGCGATCCTGGGATCGCTCGACCAGCTGGTGCCCGCGTCGGGCGAGTCGGCGGAGGACGACCCGGCATCGCTCCCCGTGCTCCAGCTGAGGGGCGTGGACGTAGTGGGCAGGCTCACGGCCAAGGGCATCTCGCTCGACCTGCCGGTCGCGGCGCTTGGCACGGACTCGGTCACGGTCCCGTGCCTGGAGCAGGGCAACGGAAACGAGCTGGTTGTGCGCTGCCAGCCCTGGCACCAGGGCGCTTCCGCTCTTGGCTCCCTCGCCAAGGGCGACGAGGTCACCTTCACCCAGGTGGACGGCGCCACGAGGACGTACAGGGTGGCGGACTCCGGCGAGACGAGCCAGGAGTTCGACGACCACTTTGACCTCCTTGTCTACTACGAGGGGCAGTTTGGGAGCAAGCACTGGGTGGGTTGCTCACAGTCCTCCTGACGGGAGGCTTGCAAGCAGCGCACGCGGGTCAAGACGACGATTCGAGGATACGATGGACCGACTCTTCATTCGCAAGGTCAGCAGGATGCTCCGGGACAACCGGAGGAGGCGCGACTGGCGCGGGATCGCGGCGGTTGCAGGCGCGGTGGTCGCCGTTGTCTGCGGCGTGCTGCTGATGTATCCCGCCCACGCCCTTACCGGCGGGGACAGCCTCCGCAACGCCATCACGGACCAGTCCGCCATCTTCTCAAAGGCGGCTGGCACGAGTGACGACGCGTGGCAGGCGATGGACCCCGCCACCCCGGTGAGCGCGGACTCGTCCCTGCGGCTGCGCGTGGCCTTCAAGCTGCCCGCTGGCACGCTGGCCAACGGCTCGGTGCTGCAGTACCAGCTGCCCGAGGGCGTGAGCATCGACACGAGCAAGGCTCCCGTCTCCGGCGACGTGATCTCTGGCGTCACCGTCGCGGACCCCACCAACGCCAATGCCACCAAGATCGGCAGCTACCAGATTAAGGACGGGGTTCTGACCCTCACCTTCAACGACGACGTGACCAAGGCGAACGCCGGTACCCCCGCGGGAGACGCGAGTGACAGCGCCGCTGCGGAGCAGGCGCAGGCGGGGAGCGACCTCTCCGGCTACGTGGACATCGACCTGGGCTTTGACCAGCTGACCTGCGACGACAGCGGCCTTGCGACCATCAAGCTGAACGACGCCGTCACCCTCAAGGTCACGAGGGCGGCGGAGGAGAAGGACCAGAGCGCCGTTGCCGACGCCACGACGGATGGCGCGGGCGAGACGGACGACTCCGCGCCGCAGGACGCAGACGCGCAGGCTGATGGGACCTCCGCGGCGGCTCCCGTCGCACGTGTCGCCGCCCGCGCTGGCTCCGACTCCGTGGACCTTACGGATCACCTTACGGCGGACTCAAAGGTAGAGAAGCTCGTCAACGGCACCTGGACCGAGTCGACCAAATTCACTGATGGTGACGAAGTGAGGGTCAAGCTCAAGTACCACCTCGCAAAGGGGACGATTACCACCGACATCCCCAATGCTACCTATCAGCTTCCCGACGGTATTAGACCCGAAAGCCCTGAGTCTGGCGATGTCACGATGTACGGGAAGGACATCGGCGACTACACCATTGGGACCGACGGCAAGGTGAGGATCAAGTTCAACCAGAACGCGATGCAGCTGGGGAATGGCGTCTCCGGAACCCTTATGTTCATGGGCAAGGTGAGCAACGCGAGCGGTGGGGACTCGACCAAGATTCATTTTGGCGGCAGTGCCACGGACATCACGGTCAACAAGAAGAAGGACAACCCCCAGACCGACACCCATGACATCAACGTCAACAAGACGGCGACGCTGAGCAGCGATCGCAGCTATGTCGACTACACCGTCACAGCGTCGACCACCAAGGGCACGGAGGGCACCGTGACCATTGGGGACCATCTCGACAAGAACAATTCGAGCAATGCCAACCCCTCCTATGACACGAACTCGCTCAGCGTGAAGAAGGTCGATGCCAGCGGAAACACGTATTCCGTAGGCTACTCGAGCGACCAGGTCACATGGGATACCAGCGCCAGCGATGGTCCCCACTTCAAGATCTCCGGCCTCCCCCAGCTGAACGCAGGCGAGAAGTACGTGGTCACGTACCGCGGGAACGTCAACGCCACCTCGGTGGCGCAGACGGCAAAGGTCGAGAACGGTGCGTATGCAAAATCTGGCAACAACAGCAGTTCAGATTGGAAGAGCGTGGGTTGGACGAAGGACATCCAGAAGTCCGGCACCTACGACAAGGACGGGCACATCATCTGGTCCATCTGGGTTAACCCAAACGGGGCGGACATCTCCAATTGGGTGGTCCAGGACGACCTGAGCAAGTGCTTCGACGGATGCAAGATGGTCCAGCAGTTCATTGTCGAGACCGAGGACGGAAGTTATTCCCAGTACTTTGATTCCCCAAGCCCGACCTTCCTTGACTTCAGGTTCTCGAGCATCGCCTCGCAGCTTACTGACGTGCGGAAGCACAGCAAGTTCAGGATTACCGTTTACACCAATGCCCCCAGTGGCGACGTAAGCGTGTCCAACACCGCAAAGGAGTGGGGCAATCCTGGGAGTGGCTACGCCGAGGATACCGGCACCACAGACGTGGTGCACCGCACGACCGATGTGGTGAAGAAGCACGGCGCCGACCAGATTGAGAGCGGCAAGCTCCATACAGAGACCTGGCACTCCACCATCACGCTGCCCGAGGGCAGCATCAAGTCGTACGAGTACGTCGACACCATTGGTAATGCGCAGACCTCCGAGGGCGTTGACCTGGGTTCGGATAGCCATTACGCCACTGCGAGCGAACTGGAGCAGGCGTTCAAGAGCACCATCGTCGACAATAAGGTGACGCAGGCGGGCTGCCTGGCAATCAACGTCGATAACTACAACAAGTACCTGTACGCCGGTGCTGGCCAGCAGGCCTATTACGACTCGTATTACGAGAACGAAGATGGCTTTACCAAGAACCTCGGCATCAAGGTCACCTACTACGATGCGGACGGGAAGGAGGTTCCCGCCACCAACTCCACCACACGCGTGAAGAGCTTCAAGGTCACCGTCACGCCCACGGGTGGTGCCTCGATCACCGCCCAGAGCATGACCATCGGAACGGAGCAGTCTCCGTACAAGACGCACATCGATACAACGGGTGCAGAGGAGGGCTCAACCTGGACCGTTTCCAATACAGGGACGGTGGGGGGCAAGTCATCTACGGATACGTACACGTTCACCAACCCCAAGACCTTTGACAAGATGGTCAAGATGGGCAGCAAGGACGGAGCCGATATTTTCAAGAGCGGGAACGCGAACGTGAACTACGACGACGTCAACGGAACCCTGACCTATCGCCTGATGCTTACGACGTCGGCGAATGACAACAACAAGGACATCATCATTACCGACACGCTGCCAGAGGGCGCGACGTATGTGGATGGTTCGCTCTATGCGAAGTTCTTCAAGAGCGAATACGACAAGCACGATACCAACTACAGCGGGACTGACTTTACGGGTGCCAACAAGCCGCAGGTCACGAGCTCCCAGAAGGACGGCAGGACCGTTCTGACCATCACGATTCCCAAGTACACGTATTCGTCCCAGTATCCTACCGTGGCGGTGTACTACAGCCTCTCCGTCGCGCAGGATCCGTCGTGGGCGAAGGGGGAGGAAAAGACCTATTCCAACAACGCGAGCTGGAACTCCCACAACGCCAGCACCAACACGACCGTGAAGCGCGAGTTCAAGGTCCTCTCCAAGACGGGCGTGCAGCTGGACAAGGATGGCAAGCCAGTGCAGACCGGCTCGGATGGAAAGGCAATCAACCCTACGGGCAAGCTCCGTTACTACGTGCAGATCAACACAGGGGCGAAGGACCTCAACCCCAACTCGGACGAGCTGGAGCTGACGGACACGTTTGGGGCGCCTAACACCCTTGAACCGACGATTGACCCCACCTCCATTAAGCTTTACGCATACGACCCCGCAAAGGAGAACGGGCTCGACACTTCGAAGGAGATCAAGGGCTACAAGGCAAAGTACGACGAGGCAACGCACAAGATCACGGTGACGCTCCCGGACAAGACTGCGTGCGTTCTGGTGTATGAGTATCAGCTCAACGACAACTTCTCCGATAACATGTCCGTCTCAAACAGCGCATCGCTGGACGGGCAGTACTCCACCAGCGGTTCTGTCAACCTCCGCGAGGTGACCTCCAGCGCTACCGCCACGCAGAAGCAAATCGTCATCTACAAGGTGGATGAGGACGACTTCTCCAACGTCCTCTCTGACACCTACTTTGAGATGGACTACTGGGACACGGAAACCAATTCGTGGAAGCAGAAGACGACCGAGAATACCCTTAAGACGGATGACTATGGCAAGATCGACTACGACCTGGAGGACAACGTTGACCAACTAGAGAACGACGTTCTCTATAGGCTGAGGGAGACCAAGGCAAAGGACGGGTACGCTGCAAACGCGGTGCGCTACTTCATCTGGAAGGATGGCTCGTCCACTGACGACGCTGCGTACTCCACGTCTGGGGCGGCGAACGCACGGGTTGATCGCTCTGCCATCAAGTTCTTCGGAAGCGACGGTGGCAAGATGTACGTCACCAACGAGTACACGCGCGTGACCGTGCAAAAGAACTGGGCGAACGCGGATGGGTCGGAGGCAAGCGCGCCCAGCGGGTCGAGTGTGAGGCTGCAGCTGTACCGTTCCACAAAGAAGATGGACTCGAGCGATGCCGTGAAGGTCACCGTTACGGGTGAGGGCAATGGGTCAAACTCCGGTTGGTTCCCAACGGTAAACCTTGATAGCTCTTCCGATGGTTCCCGGTATGTAAAGAAGGGCTCGAAGTTCATCTTCAACGTTGAGGGCGACAATACGATGAGCTTTGACGTGTACGTGAATGACAGCAAAGTTGGAAGTTATAATTTTGATAATTACAACACCCCAATTCCAATATCCCTTGACCCGCTGTTAAACCAGCCCTGATATGACCTCGGGCGGGTAGAGGGACTCGACGTCCACCACCGGCCGCTTCCCCTCCCAGTAGTCCCAGAAGGGGTGGGGCTCGGCGAAGAGCGCCCTCCTGCGCAC